>ENA-OOXJ01000205-OOXJ01000205.1-human-gut-metagenome-genome-assembly--contig:-NODE-205-length-54836-cov-7.781220_pt1 | contig 54836 bp, 47 predicted proteins | sample MGYA00241587_ERZ501343 | MGnify/ENA primary metagenome ERZ501343 (study PRJEB25962, sample SAMEA2042918) | human gut metagenome | biome: human gut; feature: human-associated habitat; material: faeces... | reverse complement strand
GCGGTGCTGATTTTGTGCTTCCAGTGTGAGGTTGGTTTGTAGGGGTCGGCGACCTCGACGACCCTTTGACGCGCAAGCGTCACGGTGTTTTGAGGTAAGTGCAAGTGTAACAATCCCTCAGTAGCTTTATCCACTATATAGATTTCAAGGGCAGGTGAACGAAGTTCGCCACTACGGTCGGTAGGATAAATCTTTGCGAAGATTTCATGCCGCTGTCGCGGCAACGGTGCGTCGAGTCGCCGTACCCTACAAACTGAGCATCAGCAAACAGCAAAAGTACCGCAGGGCTTTTGCTCTGCGGTACTTTGATTTCAGGCTTTATTTATGCTCGGCGAGGTATCTGTCCACGACGGACTCGACATAATCGGGGCGGTCGGTGATGATACCGTCAACGCCGTTTTCGAGCATCTGGATAACATCCTTTTCCTCGTCGACGGTCCATGCGTTGACCTTCATGCCGGCGGCATGGGCGCGCTTGACAAGCGTCTTTGTGGCAAACGCCTTGTGCGGATGCATCGCGTCGCAGCCGATCTTCTTCGCGAGGTGCAGAGGCTGGAAGAACCATCTTCTGACTACCTGTCCGTAAATCGGATAGAGATACGCCGTCTTGCACTTGGGCTCGTACTTCTTCGCCTCAACAAGCATCTTATAGTCGAAGCTCGAAATGAGGAGCTTGTCGAAAAGTCCGTATGCCTTGGCAGCGTCTATCGTCTTGCGGACAATGTCTGCGCGGTCGGTCTTGCAGGGCTTTATCTCGATGTTCATGACGCTGAGCTTATCACTCTTCTGCATGCACTCAAGGTATTCTTCGACGGTAGGCAGAGTGACGCCGGCGAAGTCCTTGGAGAACTTGCTGCCGAAGTCGAGCTTGCGGATATCCTCAAACATATAGCTGCCGATAGCGCCGGTGCCGTTGGACATCTCGTCAACGGTGTCGTTATGACAGATAACTATATATCCGTCTTTTGTGGAATGGACGTCGGTCTCGGTTCCGTCGGCTCCGAGCTCGATCGCTTTTTCAAACGCGGGGATCGTGTTCTGCGGGGCATAGCGGTTAGCACCGCGGTGTGCGATTATCTTTGGCTTATTCAACACTGTTCACCTCTGAAAAATTTCTGAGGACATTATAGCACTTCGCCACTGAAAATTCAACAAGAATGTGATAATGCTGAAATAATTATTAAATTTCTGCTTTTATTGTACTTAAGTCCAAAACGCTGTTGCAAGCTATTAATATTTTTGCTATAATGATAAGAGCTTTTATGTAAATTGTCGATGCTTCCTGATTGAATTTTTTCATATCGGGGGGCTAAAACAACTGTCTGCGGGCGTATTTTCCCTGCTTCGCCGCGGACCTGAAGGAGTGTTGAAATGGGAAAGAGTAATCTCAAGGAAAAGGTCAGCACGACATGGAACAATGTCGTACTGCACTGGAAAACACCCGCCTTGGGCAAATATGTCTCCTACAAAGAGATAATTGCCTACGGCGTCGGAGGAATGGGCGTTCAGTTCGTCATGTTCTTCTGCTCGCTCATCGCGCTTTCCGCAACGAGCTTCCTTGTCGGAAACACGATAGGCATCAAGCCGATGCACTTGCAGTATATGGCGGTCGCATCGACTATTATCGGCTTCGGAATCACTATCGGACGCTCTTACATAATCGACAGCGCCCGCTTCAAATCCGGAAAATTCCGTCCCTGGCTTGCAATAACAGGTATTCCTACCGTTATTATAGCGGTCGTGTTCGTCTGGCTGCCATATGAGACGATGTCGTATATGCAGAAAGTCATTGCGGTTTTCCTCTGCTATAACCTTCTGCAGTGCTTCTATCCTTTCTTCCAGCAGGCATACACAGACCTTGCAAATGTCATATCGCCCAACTCCCATGAGCGTACCGATATCGTTTCGGTCTCGTCGATCATTTACTCCATGGCGCCGTCCCTCACGGGTCTTTTCGTGCCGATGCTCTCGACGCTCACCGGCGGTCTGAACTCCATCACCACCTACCGTATAATCCATCCCCTCGTCGCCGTTGTCGGACTTCTTCTGTCCTATGTGGCATACGCGGGAACGAGAGAGAGAATAATCGTGGCGGAGAGCCACGTTACCCAGTTCAAATTCTCCGACGCATTCCGCGCCGTTGCAAAGAACAAATATTTCTGGATAACTTCCCTTGCAGGCTGGCTCGGCTTCCTTGAGGGCGCGGTCGGCGTTATCATCGGCTGGACATTTATATATGCCTACCCCGACAGAATGGGTCTTTACGGAGTCGCAACGACGCTCATCGGCAACGCGGCGCTCTGGGCAATGCTCATCTGTCCGATAGCGATAAGAGTCCTCGGCAAGAGAAACCTGCTTATCTGGTGCAACATTACAAATGTTGTGCTCATCGGATTGCTCTATCCCCTTTACAACAACATTCCCGCGCTTATAATCCTCTACTATCTCAACGGATTCGTCAACTCTTTCTCGATAGTCTACAACCCCGGCATTAACGCCGACATGCGTGACTATCAGCAGTATTTCACCGGCGAGCGCATAGACGGAATGTTCGGCGCGGTCGGCATAATCGGCTCGTTCATCGGAATGTTCACCGGCATGGTGCTCCCGACCATCTATCAGATGCTCGGTCTTGAGGACAACTACGACGTGCTCGAAGTCGCTTCGTTCAGGGAGGATATGTTCGACGTGCTCATCATCGCCGCAGTTATCGGCGCGGCGCTCAACTTCGTCCCCTACCTCTTCTACGATCTGACCGAGACCAAGCAGCGCGGCATAGTCAAAGTGCTCAAGATACGCGCGATGTTCGAGGATTACGGCAACGGTATTCTCCGCGACGAGAGCATCGTTGAAGCCATAGACATAATCGACGAAGCAAATCTCCTCTACAAAGACAGAACCCTCATGACCACAAAGGACGACATCAAAAAGGCGGAGAGACTGCCCGCGAGAACGCCCGAGGAAAAAGAGTTCAAGAAGAATGAAATCAAGCGACTGAAAGCCGCTTACAAAGAATTCAACACTCAGAACCGCGGCATAAAGAAAGACCGCATAAATCAGGCAAAGGCCATGCCCAAGAGCACCGACGCCGAGAAGGCGGCGAGAAAAGCTGCGATAAAGGCCGCGAAGAAAGAGAACAGAGAGCTCAACAAGCTCAATGCGGACATCTCCGTGTGCGATTTCATCATCGACGAGATGAACAAATACGACACTCTGCGCATCAAGAAGCAGGTCGAGCGTTCCCGAGCGCTTGAGGCTGCCGGATATGCCGGAATATTCTACTACAGCAAAGAGGACATGGCTGAAGCCAAGGCTCTGCCGAAGTCCACTCACGAGGAGCGCGAGATTCGCAGCGACGCCATAACCCGCGCCCGCGCGCTCAAGAACGCCAGAAAGGCAATGATAAAGTTCTACGGCTCGCCCGAAAATATCGTCGAGCCTTCAGACGATGCGTTCAAGGCCGCAGAGGCTCTGCCGGACGACACCTTCGCGCATCAGCTTGAAAAGAAGAGAACCGTCAAGAAGCTCGTCAACGAGAAGTCGAAGTACATCAGAAGCGTCAAGCCTCTTCTCGACGCAAGACGTCAGCTGACGGAAAAAGAAAACTACGCGCATCTTGACGATATCCGCGCAAGATACGCTGACGCAAAAGCGAACACCGACGCCGAGTACGAGGCGCGCAGAGTCGAGATTGAGAGACTCGAAGAGGAGCGCAAGGCAGACCTCGAGCGCAGGAAGCAGGAGCGCCTGGCAAAGAAGAACGGAAAGTGAGGAACAGACGATGAAAAAATTCAGTAAAATAGCAGCCGTTGTTGCGCTGATGCTCGTTGTCTGCCTCTCTTTCACAGGCTGCGGCAATCTCGGCAACGCGATAATCTCCGCCCTCTCCCTCGATGTCACGGTCGACGACCCGGCGCTCATCAAGGTTGAGGATATACTCGACAAGACCGTCAAGACGGAATCCGTCAAGAACGGCGACTTCACCTATACATTATATACCGACAACACCGCCTGCATCACGGGCTACACAGGGAGCAACCCAGTTGTTTCCATTCCTGCGGAGATAGACGGCGCAAAGGTAGTCGGTCTCGAGAACAAGGCTCTCAAGAGCAGCAGCACGCTCAAGGAGCTCATACTCCCCGACTCTGTCGAGGCAATCGGCAACTATGCCGCGATGTACTGCGACAGTCTTGAGAAAGTAACCATCGGCAAGAACATCAAGCACATCGGCATCAGCGCGTTCGAGGGCTCGCAGGAGAACGCCTACACCGGAAAGAGCAAGCTTACGACCGTTGTTTTCAACGGCGCGCCCAAGACCATATCCGAAAAGGCTTTCTACTTCTGCTCCGCGCTGACCGAAATAGTCCTGCCCGAGGGCGTTGAGACCATCGGCGACTGGGCATTTGCGAAGTGCTTTAGCGCGAAGGAGATAATTATCCCCGCTGGCGTCACTCAGATCGACGACCATGCGTTCCTCAAGTGCACCGGAGCGGTCGAGATATCGATTCCCGGCACGGTTGAGAGCATTGCGGTGAGCGCATTCTACCGCTGCTCCTCTCTCGAGAAGCTCACCATCGGCGAGGGAGTCAAAAAGCTCGAAAAGGGCGCGTTTGAAGAGTGCAAATCGCTCAAGACAGTCGTCCTGCCCGAGAGCATGGAAGAGCTCGGCAAATATGCGTTCTACAACTGCACCGGGCTCGACGAGATAACCATTCACTCCGGAGTTACCGTATTCGGCGGCGAGATATTCAAGGATGTCGGCAAGCTCACGATTTCGACCGAGAGCGGAAGCGACGCCGAGAAATACGCGCAGGACAACGGCTTTGATGTTGCCGTTATCGGCTGACGGAGGACGAATGGGAACGATAATCGCACTCGGCGGCGGCCGTTATGACGACGGCGAGGTCATGCCGATATTTGAAAGAATAGTCCGCGAATCGGGCAAAAAAAATCCTCATGTCGTGTTCCTGCCGACTGCCGGGCACGACGACACCGAGGGCGACGAGCCCATATGGGAGAGCTTCGAAAAGCTCGGATGCACGGTTGAGACGCTCAAGCTGACCGACCCCGCGAACACCCGCGAGCACATATATGATACGCTCGTAAACACGGACATTGTCTACGCCGGCGGCGGAAACCTCGAGTTCATGATGAACACATTCAAGGCGACCGGCGCGGACGAGGCGCTCAGAGAAGCGTATAAACGCGGAAAAGTCCTTTCGGGGCTCAGCTCCGGCGCGATGTGCTGGTTCGACATGGGATATGACGACTGCGGCGAAAACGGCAGCTTCATGTTCATCGACTGCATCGGACTTCTCCCCTACTGCTACTGCCCGCACTTCATCAGCGAACGCTGGCAGAGTTTCGGAACAGCCGTAATAGGCTGCCGAGTCTCAGGCATCGGAGCCGAGGACGGCGCGGCGCTCATATTCAAAGACGGTCATTTCTCCGCCATGTGCGGAAACGACGGCGGAAGCGTGTTCTATTTTGACAAGGACAACGGCTTTGCAAAGAGCGACATAACAGAGGACGCGTCGGCGCTGGATATATAAAAATCATGCAGGGAAAACGGATGATTTCTGTTTTCCCTGTTTTTTATTGGGGTATTGATGACAGTCGTCATTTTCGCATATCCCGTCAGTTGAGCGTATGCGAGTAACCCCTCAGTCACTTCGTGACAGTTCCTCTGCAGGGGAGCCTGCGGACAGGTTCGTGCGTGGTTGCTCTTTTTATCGTCGGCGGCGTCGAGGTCGCCGCACCCTACAAAATCAGACTTTATTATTGGGCGCAAGCGAGGCAATTAACCAACAACACTCCCTCCGCATATTCTTATAGTAAATGAATATACGGAGGTATTTTTATGCCCGATGTCTATCTCAGTCCTTCAACTCAGGACTATAACCCCTACATAATCGGCGGGAGCGAGAAATACTACATGAATCTCCTCGCCGACGCGATGGAGCCGTATCTCTCTTCAAGCGGGATAAGCTACGGCAGGAACGACCCGAACGGCAACGCGGCGGCGGCTGTCGCGCGCGGAAACAGAGGAAACTATCGGCTCTATCTCGCCCTGCACTCGAACGCCGCGCCCGCCATATATGAGGGCACTCTGCGCGGACCGGACGTCTACTACTATCCGACGAGCACACAGGGAAAGCGAGCGGCGGAGATAATCGCAAACGGACTGCGCGAGATATATCCCGAGCCGGAGCTTGTGAACACGCGCACCTCAACAACACTGCTTGAGCTTAAGCGTTCGAAGGCTCCTGCGGTTTACCTTGAGCTTGCCTACCACGACAACGAGCAGGACGCGCGGTGGATAGCCGACAACATCGACGCGATAGCCGAAAATCTTGTCATAAGCATTGCGGATTTTCTAGGCGTGCCGTTTCATCCGCCGGTATTCCCCGCCGAGGGCACCGTCCGCACGCAGGGCGGAGTGCTGAATGTCCGACGCGCGCCGAATACGACCTCCGCCGTTATCGGCACTCTCCCCAACGGACGCGCCGTAAAAATAACCGACGCACTCAACGGGTGGTATGCCATAGAATTCAAAAACACAACAGGTTATGTTTCGGCGGGAAACATCAGCAGAAACTGACACAGTTTGTACACAAAATTGACATATTCATACACTTATACGCTTTTTTACGACGGCGTTTGTATAAAATGCAGATTTTTAAACTTTTCCTTGCTTTTACCCCCAAAAAGCCCTATACTATTATTGTATTTTCACCGAACTTTTCTTTAGGGGGAACGAGGATTTGAAGTTGCTTGAGGAGCGCATAATTGCTGACGGCAAAGTGATCGGGGACGATATTCTCAAGGTGGATATGTTTCTCAATCACCAGATCGACGTGCACCTTCTTCAGGAGATCGGCAAGGAGTTCAAGCGCCGTTTTGACGGGTGTAATATAAATAAAATTCTGACTATCGAAGCATCGGGCATAGGGATCGCGTGCATAACTGCGCAATATTTCTCTGTGCCTGTTGTTTTTGCCAAAAAGGGCGCGCATAAAAACGTGGGCAGCAATGTCTACTCCTCCGTTGTCCACTCCTTCACAAAGGGCACGGACAGCCTTGTTACAGTGTCGAAAGACTACATAAACAAGGGCGACAAGATACTCATCATCGACGATTTCCTTGCAAACGGCGCCGCCGTTTCGGGGCTTATCGATATAATCAACCAGGCGGGCGCCGAGCTTGAGGGCGTCGGCATCGCCATTGAAAAAGGCTTCCAGCCCGGCAGAAAGGTTCTCGAAGAGAAGGGCGCGAGAGTCGAATCCCTAGCCATCATCGAAAAGATGGGCAACGGAACAATAACATTCAAAGAACAGGACGACTGAGTTATTTTTTCCCGTGCAGGACTGCGGGATAAATATAAAAAAATTTTTTGGAGGTAAGTCAAAAAATGAAGAAATTCACAAGAATCCTCGCGATCGTTCTTGCGCTCGCCACCATTTTCAGCTTTGCAGCTTGCAGCAGCAAGGACGGCGGCGAGAAGAAGATGAAGGTTGGTTTTATCTTCCTTCACGACGAGAACTCGACTTATGACAAGAACTTCATCACCGCAGCTGAGGAAGCTTGCAAGGAGCTTGGCGTTGAGATAGTCAAGAAGACCGGCATCGGCGAAACTCAGGCTTGCTACGATGCAGCGGCTGACCTTGCTGATCAGGGCTGCTCAATCGTTTTCGCTGACAGCTTCGGCCATGAGAGCTTCATGATCCAGGCTGCCGAGAAGTATCCGGACGTTCAGTTCTGCCACGCTACCGGCACCCAGGCTCACACCAAGGGTCTCAAGAACTTCCACAACGCTTTCGCTTCCATCTACGAGGGCCGTTACCTTGCAGGTATTGCCGCAGGTATGAAGCTCAACGCTATGATCAAGGAAGGCAAGTTCGAAGCTAAGGACGCTAAGATCGGCTATGTCGGCGCATTCCCCTATGCAGAGGTTAAGTCCGGCTACACCGCATTCTTCCTCGGCGTAAGATCCGTCTGCAAAGAGGCTACCATGGAAGTCCAGTTCACCGGTTCCTGGTACGACGAGGCCAAGGAGAAGGAAGCTGCTACCCTGCTTATCGGCAGAGGCTGCAAGCTCATCAGCCAGCACGCTGACTCCATGGGCGCTCCCACCGCTTGCGAGAACGCAGGTGTCCCCAACGTTTCTTACAACGGCTCCACTCTTGACGCTTGCCCGAACACCTTCATCGTTTCGTCCAGAATCAACTGGGTTCCCTACATGAAGTACATGATCGAGTGCGTCAGAGACGGCAAAGAGATCGACACCGACTGGTGCAAGGGCATCAACGAGGGCGCTGTTGAGCTGACCGCTATCAACGATAAGGTCGCAGCTCCCGGCACCGCCGAGGCTATCAAGGCTGCCGAAGAGCAGTTCAAGGCCGGCACTCTTCATGTTTTTGACACCTCCACTTTCACTGTTGGCGGCAAGGTTCTCACCAGCTACAAGGCTGATGTTGACACCGACGAGAACTACACCCCCGACACCGAGGTTGTTTCCAACGGTTACTTCCACGAGTCTGAGAAGCGTTCCGCTCCTTACTTCGATGTTGACATCGACGGCATCACTCTTCTCAACAAATAATTAAGCTATAACTTTCATTCAGACGGGGCGACGAAAGCCGCTCCGTCTGAAGCAGTTCAAAAAACAAGATTTTTAAGTTTGAAAAGCCGATTATCCTTCCTGTTTTAATCGGCTTTTGAGATTTAAAATAGGAGGATAAGTGGGCTTGAACGCAGCAATTGAACTGAAAAATATTTCAAAAAGCTTCGGAAGCATCATCGCCAACAAGGATGTATGTCTGACCGTCAACCGCGGTGAGATACTCTCCATTCTCGGCGAGAACGGCTCCGGAAAAACAACGCTGATGAACATGATCGCCGGAATCTACTATCCGGATCACGGTCAGATTTTCATCGACGGCAAAGAGGTAGTCATCCGCTCCCCAAAGGACGCGCTCGACTACAAAATAGGCATGGTCCATCAGCATTTCAAGCTCGTGGACGTGTTCTCTGCAACGGAGAACATCATTCTCGGACTTGACGAGGGCAAATTCAACGTCAAGAAGTCCGCCGAGCGCATCAAAAAGATAAGCGAGCAGTACGGTTTCGACATTGACCCGAACAAGAAGATATACGAAATGTCCGTCTCGGAGAAGCAGACCGTTGAGATAATCAAGGTGCTTTACAGAGGCGCGGACATCCTCATTCTTGACGAGCCCACCGCCGTTCTCACCCCGCAGGAGACGCTCAAGCTCTTTGACATCCTGCGCCGCATGCGCGACGACGGCAAGGCTATCATAATCATCACCCATAAGCTCCACGAGGTGCTCTCCCTCTCCGACCGCGTATCGGTTCTCAGAAAGGGCGAATACATCGGCACGGTCAACACCGCAGAGACGAACGAATCAGAGCTTACAGAGATGATGGTCGGCAAGAAGATAAGCCTCAACATCGACCGCAGCGATCCGGTTGACCCTGTGGACAGGCTCATTGTCAAGGACATCAGCTGCATTAACCGCGACGGAGTCAAGCTTCTTGACGACATCTCGTTCACCGCGCGTTCGGGCGAGATTCTCGGCATCGCGGGCATCGCCGGAAGCGGTCAGCGCGAGCTGCTCGAATCCATCGCAGGACTTCAGCACCTCAACAGCGGCGAGATTATGTACAACAACCCCAAGACCGGCGGCCAGGACAACCTGCGCGACAAGACGCCCATGCAGATCCGCGAGCTCGGCGTGCGCCTGTCGTTCGTCCCCGAGGACAGACTCGGCATGGGACTCGTCGGCAACATGGATATAATCGACAACATGATGCTGCGAAGCTACCGCAAGGGCAAGGGCGCGTTTCTTGAGCGCAAGAAGCCCAAGACGCTCGCAGAAAAGGTTATAAGCGACCTCGAAGTTGTAACCCCGAGCGCGAATACGCCCGTCCGCCGTCTCTCCGGCGGCAACGTGCAGAAGGTGCTCGTCGGCCGTGAGATTGCTTCCTCCCCCACGGTCTTTATGGCTGCCTACCCCGTGCGCGGACTCGACATCAACTCATCTTATCTTATATACAACCTGCTCAACGAACAGAAAGAAAAGGGCGTCGCCGTTATCTTCGTCGGCGAGGATCTTGACGTTCTGCTCGAGCTGTGCGACCGAATCCTCGTCATAAACTCCGGCAAGATAACCGGACTCGTTGACGCGAGGACTTCCACAAAGGAAGAGCTCGGTCTGCTTATGACCAAAACCGACGGAGGTGAAACCCATGAGTAAGTCAAACGGACAGAAGCGTGAGCCTCTTTTCCACATAGTCAAGCGCAGCACCGTTCCCTCATGGGCGGCATGGCTCATCAGAATCGGCGCGGTCGTACTTGCGCTGCTCGTCTGCGCGGTCGTGACCGTCGTCATCACCGGACAGAACCCCGCGGAGGTCTATTCCGCGATAATCTTCGGCGCGGTCGGTTCGCCGAGGCGTATATGGAGCCTGCTCCAGAATCTTGCAATGCTCCTGTGCGTTTCGCTCGCAGTCACCCCCGCATTCAAGATGAAATTCTGGAACATCGGCGCTGAGGGACAGGCTCTCATGGGCGGCTTCGCAACAGCGGCATGCATGATCCTCTTCGGCGACAAGCTCCCGTCCTATCTTCTCTTCCCCGTTATGATTATAACGAGCATTGTTGCGGGCGCGATATGGGCTTTCATCCCCGCGTTCTTCAAGGCAAAGTGGAACACCAACGAGACGCTCTTCACGCTGATGATGAACTACATTGCAACGCAGATAGTCGCTTACTTCTGCTACAAGTGGTCGAACCCCAAGGGCTCGGGTCACATCGGAGTCATCAACAGCGTCAGCCACAACGGCTGGCTTCCGAGCCTCGGCGGTCAGGACTACCTGCTCAACATACTTATCGTTGCGGCGCTTACCGTTTTCATGTACATCTATCTCAAATACAGCAAGCACGGCTATGAGCTCTCCGTCGTCGGCGAGAGCGAAAACACCGCGCGCTACGTAGGCATCAACGTCAAGAAGGTTATCATGCGCACGATGCTCCTCTCCGGCGCGCTCTGCGGCGTCACCGGACTTCTGCTCGTCAGCGGCACCGACCACACCATCGCGACAAACACAGTCGGCGGACGCGGATTCACCGCGATAATGGTATCGTGGCTCGCGAAGTTCAACCCCGCTTACATGATCCTCACCTCACTGCTCATCGTCTTCTTCCAGAAGGGCGCAATTCAGATATCGACGAGCCTCGGACTCAACGACTCGTTTGCCGATATCATCACAGGAATCATAATCTTCTTCATTATCGGCAGTGAGTTCTTCATCAACTACTCTGTCAAGTTCCGCAGCAAGGAGGCGAAGGCATAATGATAATCACATTCATTCAGCGTGCTATAATGCAGAGCATTCCTCTGCTCTTCGGCTCAACGGGCGAGACGATAACCGAAAAGGGCGGCAATCTGAACCTCGGTATCCCCGGCATCATGTATGTCGGCGGCATCTCCGGCGTTATCGGCGCGTTCTTCTATGAGAAGAGTCGAGACGGTGAACCCGTTCCTCGCAGTGCTCATTCCCCTGCTCTCGAGCATTTTGGGCTCGGCGCTCATGGGTCTGCTCTACTGCTTCCTGACCGTCACTCTGCGTGCGAACCAGAACGTCACTGGTCTTGCGATGACAACTTTCGGCGTCGGCTTCGGCAACTTCTTCGGCGGCTCGCTGATAAAGATAACCGGCAGCGACATTCCCTCGATAGCGCTGAGCGCAACGAGCAACTGCTTCAAGACAACGCTCCCGTTCGCCGCAAAGCTCGGAAAGGTCGGAGATATATTCTTCTCCTACAGCTTCCTCGCTTACGCCGCGATAATCATCGCGCTCATCACCGCCTATTTCTTCAAGCACACGCGCACAGGACTTCAGCTGCGCGCGGTCGGCGAGAATCCCGCAACAAGTGATGCGGCGGGCATCAACGTCGGCAGATACAAATATGTCTCGACAATCGTCGGCAGCGTTATAGCGGGTCTCGGCGGTCTCTACTACGTCATGGACTACGCGAACGGCGTCTGGTCGAACAACGGCTTCGGCGACCGCGGCTGGCTTGCAATCGCGCTCGTTATCTTCGCCGTCTGGAAGCCCGATCTCGGCATCCTCGGCTCGTTCCTCTTCGGCGGTCTCATGGTCGTTCACAACTACATCCCGAACCTCAGCTTCGGCGCGCAGGAGCTGTTCATGATGACTCCCTATGTTGTTACGATAATCGTCCTTGTCGCGGTCAGCATGCGCCGCAAGCGTGAGAATCTGCCGCCCGCGAGCCTCGGACTTTCTTACTTCCGCGAGGATCGATAATATTGATTTTTTGAAACTCATGGTGTATAATAAAGCCATAAAACTTAGGAGGTTTTACTATGTTAGTTTCCGCAGCAAAAATGCTCAAAGATGCAAAGGCCGGCAAGTACGCGGTCGGTCACTTCAATATCAACAACCTTGAGTGGACAAAGGCAATCCTTCTCACCGCTCAGGAGCTCAACTCGCCCGTTATCCTTGGCGTGTCCGAGGGCGCAGGCAAGTATATGTGCGGCTTCAAGACCGTCGCTGCCATGGTTGACGCTATGGTCAACGAGCTCGGAATTACCGTTCCCGTTGCGCTTCACCTTGATCACGGCTCCTATGAGGGCGCGCTCAAGTGCATCGAGGCGGGCTTCTCCTCCGTCATGTTCGACGGCTCTCACTACGGCATTGAGGAGAACATCGAGAAGACCAAGGAGATAATCGCTCTCGCTCACTCGAAGGGCATTTCCGTTGAGGCTGAAGTCGGCGCCATCGGCGGCGAAGAGGACGGCGTTATCGGCGGCGGCGAAGTTGCTGACCCCAACGAATGCAAGATGATCGCTGATCTCGGCGTCGATATGCTCGCAGCGGGCATCGGCAACATTCACGGCAAGTATCCCGCAAACTGGAAGGGCTTGAGATTTGATGTTCTCGCCAACATCCAGGAGCTCACCGGCGAGATGCCCCTCGTTCTCCACGGCGGCACAGGCATCCCCGCAGACATGATAAAGGAAGCTATCTCCCTCGGAGTTTCCAAGATCAACGTCAACACCGAGTGCCAGCTCGCTTTCGCTGACGCTACCAGAAAGTACATCGAGGCAGGCAAGGATCTCGAGGGCAAGGGCTTCGATCCCAGAAAGCTTCTCGCACCCGGCTTCGAGGCTATCAAGGCTACCGTCAAAGAGAAGATGGAGCTGTTCGGATCGGTCAACAAGGCATAAGAAAAGCTTTAAAAAAACAATTTACCGGCAGAGTAAAATCTGCCGGTATTTTTATTGACTGCACATTGACGGTATTGTATAATCAACTAAAAATCTTAGGGGGAACGGATAAATGCTCACTATAAAAGACGGCGAGTTCAAAATGGACGGCAAGAGCTTCCGCATATATTCGGGCTCGATGCACTATTTCCGCATCATGCCCGAATACTGGGAGGACAGGCTCAGAAAGCTCAAGGCGGCGGGTTTCAACACGGTTGAAACATATGTCTGCTGGAATATGCACGAGCCTAAAAAGGGCGAATTTGATTTCACCGGCAGGTTCGACATCAGGCGTTTTATCAAGACGGCGCAGGAGGTCGGGCTCTATGCGATAGTCAGACCCGGTCCGTATATCTGCGCGGAATGGGACTTCGGCGGACTGCCGGCATGGCTGCTCAAGGACAGAAACATGCGTCTGCGCTGCGCCTATCCCGAATATTTGCAGCATGTTTCGGACTTCTATCACAGGCTGTTTGAGGAGATCGGCGATCTTCAGCAGAGCGAGGGCGGCAACATAATCGCGATGCAGATTGAGAACGAATACGGAAGCTACGGCAACGACAAGGAATATCTCAGATATATTGAAAAGCTGATGCTCGACTGCGGCACAAAGGTTATGCTCTTCACCTCCGACGGCGACGACAACAGCATGCTCTCCGGCGGCACGCTCCCCGATGTGTTCAAGACGCTGAACTTCGGTTCGCGCGCGTCCGAGATATTCAACGCCATGGACAGATTCCACGAGAACACCCCGAAGATGTGCACCGAGTTCTGGTGCGGCTGGTTCGACCACTGGGGCGAGGAACATCACACTCGAGGCTCGGACAGCGTTGCGGGCGAGATTAAAGATTTTCTTGACATTGACGCGAGCTTCAATTTCTACATGTTCCACGGTGGCACGAACTTCGGCTTCACTGCCGGAGCGAACTGCTATGAAGAATATCAGCCGACGGTCACGAGCTACGACTACTGCGCGCTGCTGACCGAATGGGGCGACTACACACCTGCATATTATGCAGTCAGAGAGCTTCTGCTCAAGGCTCAGAACCTGCCCGAGACCGAGCTTCCCGCATCGCCGGAGCTCCAGACGATAGGCAAAGTCGAGCTTGACGAGAGCACCTCGCTTATGAGCAACTTCGACAATCTCGGCGAGCGCCACCGCGTTCCCCTGCCCGAGAGCATGGAATATTTCGGTCAGAACAGCGGCATGATCTACTACGAGACAAAGCTCGAACAGATATATGACCCGCGCGAGCTGCGCGTTGCAAATGTCCACGACACTGCGTATGTCTATATAGACGGCGAGCACAAAGCGACTATTGACCGCCGCGACGAGAACAAAGTCAAGGGCTACGATACATTCAAATTCGACGGCTGTACGGACGGCTGCACGATAGGCGTATTGGTTGACGCGATGGGACGAGTGAACTACGGCGAGCACCTCTACGACCGCAAGGGCATTGACGCCATCCGCTACGGCAACCAGAATCTCATGGGCTACGATGTTGTCACACTTCCGCTCGACAACCCTGAGAAGATAGACTTTTCGCTCGAGGGCGGCAAGTATCCCCTCTTCATGCGCGGACACTTCAAGGCGCAGAGCCAAAATGACTGCTTCGTTCACCTTGACGGGTTCAAGAAAGGCTGCGTGTACATAAACGGCTTCAACATCGGCCGTTACTGGGAGATAGGCCCCCAGCGCGCGCTGTACATTCCCGGAGTCCTGCTCAAGGACGAGAATGAGATAATCATACTCGAGCTTGAGGGCTGCGAGAAAGCGGAGGTCGAGATAACCGCCGAGCCGGATTTGGGATAAAAAATATATAAAAGACAAAACCCCGGGCTGTAAAATACAGTCCGGGGTGAGCTTATTTAAGATAAGATTTACTGCTTTGCGCCGTTATCGAACATCTCAAGTGCCTTGACGCTGATTGCGAAGCAATCGGCGAGACCCTGCTCGTTCATGTTGTCATAGGTGTCTCTTCTGGTGTGATAATAGTCCTCAAGCTTATGGTTGAGTCCGGTGACGCCGGTCGCTCTGAAGCCCGCCTGCGCGAACGCTGCGGAATCGGTAGCGCCGCCGAGAGGCGGAACCCAGCCCTTCTTACAGGAGATATCAAGCTCCTTAGCCGCCTCCATGAACAGGTCGGAGACATCTTTATCCGCCTTGACCGTGCCGTTGAGGTCGCGGTAGTTGGTCATAAGATACTTGGGATCGTGAATCGTATCATAAGAGAAGATGAAGGTCGGGACATCGTCGAACTCGCCCTTATGAGCCGCGCACCACGCCTTTGCGCCGCGCAGACCCGCTTCCTCGGAGCCGGTGAGGATAACGCCGACTTCGGTGTTTTCAAACTCGATGCCCTCTTCCTTGAGAGCCTTGAGGATGGCTATGCCCATATAGCAGCCGGAAAGGTTGTCGTTCGCGCCGTCAACGATGCGGTTCTCGTTCCACATCCAATAAAGACCGATAAGGAACGGGACGAACACAAGACCAATGAGGCGAAGAAGTCCGAGGGTCTCGGAAGCGTCGAACGAGACATACTCGAGTCCGTTCTTTGCTACGAGCATTATGGAAATGACAAGATAATATACAGCGCCGATGCCGCAGATAACCGCGTGACCCTCAAAGCCGACACCGCCGAGCTTATAGTTGACAGGCCACTCCCAGGCGGCATCCGGATGACCGTTGAAGAATATGCGGCGCTTGACTTCGCCCTTGCAGCTCTTGACTGCGGTGACATTATGTCCGGTCTTTTCGGGGAAGAAGCGATCGATAAACTTCTTATAGAGTCCAAACTGCATAAAGACTATAAGCAGGCCGACGACGATAAGAATTATCGAAACGAGCGGATAGAAGAACGAAATAGCTACCGCCGCGAGAACGAAGGTAATCGTGAAATATATCCAGCCGAAGAACGAACCGGGGTTCTCTTTGAACGACTCGACGTCGGCTCTCTCGCATCCGCACTCGTTTTTCAGTACGTCCGCCATATACTCACATGCCTGCTGCTCGCCCTTGGAGCCGGGATCGCGTTTTTCGAAGTCCTTGCATATGTGGGTTATCTCGCTCACCATATACTCGGCTGCTTCTTTCTTCTTGTCAATGACTGACTGAAGATTCATTTTTATTACCTCCTTAAATATAAGTCAAGCGGCCGCCCGAAACCGCAAATACGGGTCGCGGCAGCCGCTCAAAAATACTTTTTTACTGGCGGGGACCGGTGAAACCGTTCGCCTGCTGGAACTTGTCGATCTTGTCGATAACGCCGAGGACAACATCGAATCCGTCGCCGACGGTGTCAACGCTGAAGCGCTCGGGCATATCGTGCCAGGTGTGATAATAATAGGTCAGGGTCGGATCCTGAGCCGCAAATGTAACGGACTTCATGCCCGCCTTGGTCATCGGGGTGCTGTCACAGCCGCCGACGGGGTTATGTATGCAGCCGTTCGACTTGCTCTGAATACCGAGCTCCGAGAAGGTATCCTTGAACATTGCTTCAAGATCCTTGTCGAAGCGGCAGAACTGCCAATCGTCCTTGATAACGACCTCGAAATAGTCCTTATCGGCGACGGAGTCCAGATTTATGTTCCACGCGTTCTCAAGAATAGCCTCGCCCTTATGAGCGCGGGTAAAAGCGAGAGAACCGCGGAGTCCAGCCTCCTCAGAGCCGCAGTTGAAGTCGATAATGCGGCAGTTCTTGGGCATCTTGTCGGGATTCTCTTTGAAATACTTTGTAACAGCATAGCTGATAGCGCAGCCTGAGGCGTTATCCATAGCACCGCGGGATGCGTTGCGCGGATCGGGATCAGCCCACATAACAAGGAACGCGCAGCCGATAGCTGTAACGAGGGGCAGGAAGCGCATAGCGAACATAAAGTTCACGAACGCGGGAGAAGCGAAAGCTTCTGCTGCCCAGCTTGCGCCGAAATAATAGCCGGTGTAGAGGGTCGCGACGGCAATCGAAGTGCCTGCAAGGAAGAAGAAGCAGAGAGCGCCGAAGCCGACCTTGACGAAGGTGGCAACGAGGCCGAGTGCGGGGTTGGTCTTTGCAAACTTCGAAGCGTGCTCGGAATGACGCCAGTTCCAGCTGGTGTCGGTATGGCCGGAGAGGATGATGGTGTAGTCATACTTGCCGTCCTCCGGGAGCAGCTCGCCATAGGTATTCTGCGATATCTCCTGCTTAAAGAACATATCGAACCAGGTCTTATAAAGGAAAACGCTGCAGACGAGCCAGACGATGCATGCCGCAGATGCGAGCGCCATGCCGTACCAGACCGCGGGGATGCCCATTGCGATATAGACAAGGGCGCTCAGCGCGAGGCCGAGCCAGCCTGCATAGGGGATTCCGCCGATGGACGCACGCGGGGAAACCGCAAACTCTTCGCGAACGGGCTCGATGCCGATCTCTCTGAGCTTATCGCCCATATAGGCAGCAAACTTTTTTTCACCGTCCGAACCCGGCAATCTTGCGCCGATGTTCTTCGCGGCATGATTGATTATGTCGTATACCTCTTCGGCATACTTTCTGTGTTCTTCTTTCATGAAAAAGCGATACTCCTTTTGAAAATGTGCCATAATTATACAATAATTAGACGCAAAATTGCAATAGAGTTTAAAGAGAATATAAAAATTTCTTTAAATCTTTGTGAACGAGTAAATTTTTTCGGCGTCGGGCGGAAACGATAATAAATGCAAAGGCGCTTTTTTCTATCAGAAAGGATAAAATTAAAATGAATAAAGAAAACGACAAAAAATTCGACGGCAGCCACTGCCCCACCCCGAGCTCTGACCCTGTCATGGGCGAACCCGAGGACTCATTCGACATGGTGAACAAATACGGAACTTACAACATTCAGCCAACCTCGCAGACAGGGAACTCCTTTCCGCATATTGCGCAGGGATTGCCGAAAAAGCGCAAAAGTGCAAAGAAAACGAGATAATATCATAAAGGATCAAATTAATTGATACTTCGTGTGAATAAACCAAACAATCGATATAACAATTATACTCGCACCTTATCAAAAAAATGTTTAAGTAATAATACGGGGCTGTTTCGTAAAAACGGAACAGCCTCTGTTTTTTTACTTTGTTTTCATTCGAGCTGATTATTGATTTTCTTCCCGCAAAATGATATTATAAAAAACAACAGATTTTCGGAGATGAGTTTTTGTGTTCATTCTGACGCTCGACAGCAACGATCCGTTTTTCAACCTGTCGGCGGAGGAATACTTTCTCTGCGAAAAGGACGAAGATTTTTTCCTGCTCTGGCAGAACGAGCCGTGCATTGTAATCGGCAGAAATCAGAACGCGGCGGACGAGATAAACGGTGATTATGTCAGCACCCGCTCACTTCCCGTTGTTCGGCGGATAACCGGCGGCGGGGCTGTCTATCATGACCGCGGTAATCTCAATTTTTCGTTCGTTATAAACGGCGAGGCGGACAGAGTTGAGCTGTGCCGACCGATTATAGATGTTATGCGTTCCATCGGCGTTGAGGCGGAGATATCCGGGCGAAACGACATTCTTGTCGGCGGCAGAAAAATCTCCGGCACGGCGATGTGCTCGCGCGGCGGCAGGTCGCTGTTTCACGGCACACTGCTGATAAACGCCGACCTTGAGGCTATGTCCGAAGCGCTGAGGCCAGACGAAAACAAGTTGATGGGGCACGGAGTGAAATCGGTCAGAAGCCGCGTTGCGAATCTGTCGGAATACACGAAAGAAGAAGTCAGCCCCGATATTATCGGCGCGATGCTGGCTGGATATATGACAGAGCGCGGCGGAGAAATATATGAACTCGGCGAAAGCGATATAGAAGCCATTGAGAAGCTTCGGGACAGCAAATATTCGACCGACGAATGGAACTGCGGCGCCGAGCGGCTCCAAAAATCCGAGCGATCCCGTCTTAGCTGCGGAACGGTTTATATAAAAAAGAAAACCGCCTGCGGGCGGATAGAAGATATACGCATTTTCGGCGACTTTATGAATATCGGAGACGTATCGGAGATTGAGAAGCGTCTTAAAGGAATCGAGCTTCGGCGTGGGGCGATAACATCGGCGCTCGAATCGGTTCAAACGGAAAAATATATCCCCGGGCTGACAGCCGGGGAGCTTGCGGACATCATAACAAAAAGCGAGTGATACACATGGAGAGACTCAAAAGAACGGCCGCCATACACGATATATCGGGCTTCGGCAAGTGCTCGCTGACAGTCGCGCTGCCGATAATCTCCGCTATGGGCATTGAAGTGGCGGCCATACCCACGGCCGTGCTCTCTACGCAGACGGGCGGGCTCGAGGGCTTCACCTACCGCGACCTCACGGCAGATATGCGCCCGATAGCGGCGCACTGGAAAAAGCTCGGAATAAAGTTTGACGCGATATACAGCGGATTTCTCGGCTCTGTTGAACAGATAGACATAGTGACGGATTTCATCGATGACTTCAAGGAGGAAAACACCGTTGTGCTTGTCGACCCCGCTATGGCGGACGGCGGCAGTATGTACTCGGTGTTCAACATGGACTTTGCAATGCAGATGACGCGCCTTTGCGCAAAGGCGGACATAATCGTTCCGAATTTTACGGAGGCCGCGTTCATGCTCGGCGAGGAATATCGCCCCGCCCCATACACAAAGGAATTTGTCGAATCGACGCTCAAAAGGCTCTCCGAGCTCGGGCCGTCAAAGGTGGTTCTGACGGGCGTTGCATTCGACAAAAAACAGGTCGGCTCGGCTACCTACGACCGCCTGACAGATAAAATAAGCTACGCGCTTTCGGACACGGTGGACGGATATTTTCACGGCACGGGCGATGTGTTCGCGAGCGCGCTGCTCGGCGCATACGTGAACGGATTGAGCCTCGCCGAGAGCGCGAGGATAGCCGTTGACTACACCCACGGCTGCATCGTGAGAACGAAAGAAGCGGGCACGGATCTTCGCTACGGCGTTGATTTTGAGCACGGAATACCCGATCTGCTCCGGCAGACAGGAATAATATAAATAAAGAAAAGGCAAAGAGGAGAGGAAGAAATGAGCTACGCAGACGAGGTATTTATCGCCAACTGCAAGGATATACTCGAAAACGGCACATGGGACACGGACTACAACGTTCGCCCGCACTGGGAGGACGGCACGAGCGCGCACACGATAAAGAAGTTCGGCATCGTCAACCGCTACGACCTTTCAAAGGAGTTCCCGGCGATGACGCTCAGAAAAACTTTTATCAAGAGCGCAACGGACGAGCTGCTCTGGATATGGCAGAAGAAATCTAACAATGTCAACGACTTCAAGGGTCACGTCTGGGACGCTTGGGCCAATGAAGACGGCAGCATCGGCAAGGCATACGGCTATCAGCTCGGAGTCAAGCACCACTATCCCGAGGGTGATTTCGACCAGGTTGACAGAGTTCTCTATGACCTCAAGCACAACCCGCTCAGCCGCCGCATACTGACAAATATATATGTCCACGCAGACCTGAGCGAGATGAACCTCTACCCCTGCGCCTACAGCATGACTTTCAATGTCACTGGCAAGAAGCTCAACGCGATACTCAACCAGCGCTCGCAGGATATGCTCACGGCAAACAGCTGGAACGTCTGCCAATATGCGACGCTCGTTCACATGATAGCTCAGGTCTCGGGACTTGAGCCGGGCGAGTTTGTTCATGTCATTGCCGACGCGCATATCTACGACAAGCACGTTCCGATAGTCGAAGAGCTGATAAAGCGCGAGCCCTACGACGCGCCGAAGTTCGTCCTTGACAAATCGATAACAGATTTCTACAAGTTCACGCCCGACAGCGTGCATTTTGAGAACTACAAATATCACGAGTTCACCGAGAAGATACCCGTTGCGATATAAGGATAAGGAGCGAAGATGAAAGCAATAGTTTGTGCCGACATAAACTGGGGCATCGGCAAGGGCACGGGAATGCTCTTTCATATCCCCGCAGACCTGAAATTTTTCAAAGAAAAGACAATGGGCAGCACCGTTATCATGGGACGCACGACGTTTCTCTCCCTACCGGGGCAGAAGGCTCTGCCGGGCAGGAAGAATATAGTGCTGACGCGAGACGAAAATTGGAGCGCCGAGAATGTCACGGTGTACCACGGCATTGACGGGCTCGCGGACATTATTGAAAATGGCGAAAATGTATTTCTCATGGGCGGAGAGGCGGTCTACAACGAGCTGATCGACTCATGCGATGAAGCGTATGTAACGCGCGTAAATGCGGACGGAAAGGCGGAGAAGTTCTTCCCCGACCTCGACGCCCGCGCAGGCTGGAGGCTCGTCGAGCGCTCCGCCGCGCAGGAGAGCAACGGATACGTTTTCACGTTTGACAGATATGTAAAAAAATAAGATAGACGAAACGGGATTGACGGACTGATCGCCAATCCCGTTTTTTGTTTTATTCGGTCGGGTCGGACTTTTTTCGGCTCTTTAATCAAAGATTTATTTTTGCGCTATCGCCGTTCTTGTCGCAATATGCACAAACAAAGCGCCCGACATTTGGAAATATTGACGAGAGAAAAATAAAGTTTTTCCGTTGACAAACGCCGAAAAGGATGATAATATACAACTGAGCTATTTGAGATAGCTCAGTTAGCTAACTTTTTAATACGGAGGACAAATCGTGATTATACTCGATTTCCACTCAAAAACACCTATCTACGAACAGATCGAGGAGCAGGTGATGCTCATGGTCAGGCGCGGCGTGTACAAGCCGCACGACCGTCTGCCCTCCACCCGCTCTTTAGCTTCCGAGCTCAAGCTCAACGTGAACACCGTAAAGCGCGCGTTTCAGGAGCTTGAGGCAAAGGGCGTGACCTATTCCCAACCCGGGCGCGGAGTCTTTATCAGCGAAAACGCGGCGGACAACAGCCGCGTGCGTGAGCAGGCTCTTTCGGCGCTCTCGGCCGCTCTGCGCTCGGCGAAGGTAAACGGGCTGAGCGAAGCGGATATTGAGGAGCTTCTAAAGCAGGTCTACGCCGAAAACAAATGAAAGGAGCAAAGAGGCAAACGCCATGATTGAATTCAGAAACGTCACCAAAAGCTACGGCGATTTTACCGCCGTTGAGGACATATCCTTCTCCGCTTGTGACTCGTCCGTCTGCGGTCTGATAGGCTACAACGGCGCGGGCAAAACAACGCTTATAAAATGCGCCGCAGGGCTCTATAAGCCGGACTCCGGCAAGGTGCTTATAGACGGCGAATCCACCTACAATTCCGATGAGGTGCGCTCGCGGCTGTTCTTCGTGCCGGACGATCTCTTCTTCCCCGTCGGCTCGACCCCGAACAGCGCGGCTCGCTTCTACAAAGACTACTACCCGGAGTTTTCATTCGGCAACTTCGAGCGTATGCTAAAGCTCTTTGAGCTTGACGGCGACGCGAAAATACGCGGATTTTCAAAAGGAATGCAGCGCCAGACGGAGATAGCGTTAGCGCTCGCCTCGTCGCCGAAGATCCTGCTGCTCGATGAATGCCTCGACGGGCTTGACATCGCAAAAAAGGACATCTGCAAGCAGCTTTTCATGGACTACATGGCTCAGAGCGGCTGCACCATGCTCATCTCGTCCCACGCGATAGCAGATCTTCAAAACCTCTGCGACAGGATAGTGCTGATATCCGGCAAGCGTATGCAGATGAACTGCTGCACGGACGATATCCCCTCTACCTGGCGCAAATTCAGGCTTCAGTTTGACTTTGAGCCGACGCGCTCGATATTCGGGAATATCGACATCAAAAAGCTCGACATCGACGGCCGAAGTGCCGTTGTGACCGTCTGCGGACACATCGACGACGCAAGGGCAAAGCTCGACGCATTGGAGCCGCTGTTCATCGACGAGTTCCCGATGGAGCTTGAAGAAATATTCTTACAGGAAACGGAGGACAAGAGCGATGAAATCTCAAAAGTCTTTGAATAATATTGCTTCCGCCGACTTAAAGCGCAGCTTTGCTTCAAATCTCGTCATACCCGCGCTGACCTTTCTCGCATTCACTGTGCAGGCGGCAGTATGCGCATATTTTCAGTTCAAACAGAAAGAAAAGGTCTTTTTCACATGGTTCAGGGACTCGCCCGATGCGCTTGTTTTCATCTCATTCTGCATTGTGCTCGTCGGCGCGATACAGGCGGCATATACTCTGCGGTTCATCAACATAAAGAATCAGTCGAACGTGTGGTTCAGCTTCAATCTCAGCCGCTCGACGCTCTTTAAAAACCGCTGTGTTTCTTCGCTGACGCTCCTCGGCGCGGCGATAATAATACCCGGAATAATCAGCGCGATAATATGCTGCGCGTCCGGCTGCTCCGCCGCAAAAGTTCTCCCGGTAATATTCTATCAGTATTCCGGATTTTTGACGATGATGTTCGCGGGCTTTGCGATAGGCGCGCTGACGGCGTCGCTCACGGGCAGCGTTGCGGAGAGCATATTCTATTCTGTAGTGCTCATTCTCGCCCTGCCGCTTCTCTCAACTGCTTGGGATGCCCTTTCTTCGGTATTTCTGCGCGGCAGGACGGCAGTCTCCGGCGTGAATTACACCGGCGACATGGATATGCAGCATTACTATTTCAGTTTCTCCATCCAACGGGGCGGACGCGGGATAATGGCATTCTGCCCGTTCACGCTGTTCCGCGTTCCCGGAACGAGTATAGAGGATTCTGCAATCTCGGATCTGCGCGGATTCGGTCCTATCGACTTCGGTTACTGCAAGGACGGCTCGTCCCTGCCCGGGATAGGCGCATGGCTTCCGATACTGCTTTGGATAGTTTTGACCGCCGTATTGATCGTGCTCGCGCAGCGGATGTTCAGCAAAAAGAAGCTTGAAGAGCTCGGAGTTCCGGCGGCGAGCCGTGTGCTCACAGCGCTTACCTCGGCGATAATAGTGTTCTGCGGATTTTCCGTTCCCGCATGGGTTTTGAAAACCACTATCCCCTCCGTTAATACTGCGCTCACCGCGCTTTTGGGTATCGCCGTCATGCTCGCGGCATATTTTGCCTACACATTCATTGCGCGCAGGAATTTGAAGGCGGTTCGCAAGAATCTCTGGCAGTTTGCAATGCCGGTCGGCGCAACGGCGATAATCACCGCAATATTCCTGACCGGCGGATTCGGCTACACCGCGCGCGTTCCCGAGGAGGAAGAGGTAGAGTATGTCACGGTGTCGATGCCGTTCAGCTTTGAGAGCGGAATGGCGCAAAACGGCAGTATACTCCGCACCGTCAAGGGCACTGCAACGGTTCTCAAGCCCTATACAAACTGCATAACTCTCTCGACGGAAAAGGACATAAACACGGTGCTCTCCATCCACAAGCTCATAACGAACGAGAAGAAGAGCGACGAAAAGACAAACACCCAGTTCTCCGTCAAGTATTATTTCAAGAACGGGAAGAGCATGGAGCGCACTTTCACGAACATAAGCGAAAAAGACCTCAACTCATATTTCGCCGTTGCCGACACAGACGGGGTAAAGGAACAGCAATATCTTTTCCTCGCCGCCTCCGATACAGAGCGCGAAAAGCTCGAAAGCGAAGACGTAAAAGCTCCGAATATGTCGAACCTGCAAGGCTATTTCTTATTTCGAAACTACGGCAGTCCGCTGCGCAATATGGATGGCGTTCTAATAGCGAGCAAGGACGGCAGCTTCTGCCGCGAGCTGAGCTCGGATGAGCTTGATAAGCTCGGCAAATGCATATGGAGCGACATATCGAAGAAAAAATATACGGATATTCTTCGCGGCAGCGAAAAGGAAGTCGCATATATTTATCTCATCGACGACGCCACGAACTACAACGGTCGATATGAAGAAAATGTTGAAGGCAGATCTGTTCTTGCGGCTGTCACGGACGACATGACCGAGACGCTGAAGTTTATCAAAGAACACGGCATGGCGGACGCGCTCGGACAAAAGCGTGAAGTGAAGAGCGTCAATATTTACGACTGCCGCCGCATCATTTTGCAGGCGCAGGAGATAAACAAAAGCGGAAAATACGGCGGCACCGCGATAAACCCGATTTTTATTATGAGCACGATGTTCAACACGAAAGAAATAAAGTTGGTGAACAAAGCTTTCGGCGACATGGATGACTGCTTCATAAAGAGCGTTACAAATCAAAAGCAGTCAGACGAGCTGTTCGCACTCGCTCAAGGACAGTGTTACACCTCTCTCGGCGGCTATATCGCGCAGATAACATTCACCGACGGCTACAATCAGACGATGTACATTCCCGAAAGCGATGCACCGGGATATATAAAATAAGAGAAAACGGCAGGAACTTTTTTACGGTTCCTGCCGTTTTTGTTATACATATTCTGCTGTCATCTGAACTGTTCCGGTGAAGCGGTCGAAGTCTATCATGATGTAGTTGCCGCCGTTTTCGAAATTGAACTCATGTTCGAATCTGCCGTCGGCGTCGGGCGTATATTCGAGCACTTTTCCGTTCATTCTCAGGCGGATGACCGCGCTGCCGGACTCGGTTTTGATATAAGCTTTCACTTTTATCAGCTTGTCGCGCGCCGACGCGCCGCCGAACACGGTATCGCGTCCGGTCTCGTTCTCACACTGCGCGGTGTAGCTGCCGGTGAACCAATCCTTGCCGTTGTTCTCGCGCTTGCCGATAAGCTTGGCGCTGTTCGTGACATCGGACATTTTGAACGCGCCGCGCAGATCGTCAAAGTATCTGTCCGCGCGTTTGAGCTGCATACTGCCGCGGCTCATGCACGCCGTGAGCGAGAGCATTAGAGCAAGAGTCAGCAGAACAGCCGCTGCTCTTTTCATTATTCTCTCTCCTTTGCGCCGCTGACTATCTTATAATAGGCGTTGGAGGTGACGCGGTAAATAAGAGTATAGAACAGCGCAAACACGACGAAGCACACAAGAGTTGTCACGGCGAAGAGGACGGGGTTGTTGAAGTTGAAGGCAAGCAATATTCTGCGGATTATTATAGACGCGAATATCATATGCAGACCCGCTCCCGCAAGAGGCAGGAAGAATACCGTGAGCAGCTGGGAATTGATGCTCTTTCTTATCTCTTTCTTCGTCATGCCGACCTTCTGCATTATCTCAAAGCGCGACTGATCTTCGTAACCCTCAGAAACCTGCTTATAGTAGATTATCAGCACAGCCGCGAAGATGAACACGACCGAGAGCATGACGCCGAGATAGAACAGCGAGCCGAAGGCAGAATAATAATCATCCCTGCCGGCATTGCGGCTGTCTATCGAGAAGGACATCATATTGCCGTAAGACGACATTACCGGTTTTGTCGCGTCGATATAGTCATTGCACAGCGCTCTCTCGCCGGCGGTATCGAGATCGGTATCGAAAAATCTGAAATACTTATAGTTGACGGTGCGCACCCCGTTGTGGTTTTCGGGCTTTGCAAAATCCGTGGCTGCACTTTTGAAGTCGGGCACGAAAATATATATCGAGGACGCGATATTTACGGCGGAGTCGCCGTCAATGAGGAAGCTGTCGGCTGTCTTTTTGACTTTGTAGGTCTTGCCGTCGCCGAGAGTCACGGTGTCATATTTATACTTCATTCTGTAGCCATAGACTATGACCTCATCGGGCGCGAGGGTTTCGTTCGTGCCCATGACGGCGTTGTAGTCCTCTATCGGCACGACATCGAAGCAGGTATACGCATTCGAGTTTGAACCGATTGTTACGCCCGTGCCGCCTGCGATCAGCTTGCCGCCGTCGGAAATCGTGCCGACAGTCACAACGGATCTGTAGGACGCAAAATTTGAGGCGTTCGCCTTATGCGAAGCGGCAAGGGAATCGACGCCTGCGGCGACTTTTTCGATATTGCCGTCATCGAGTCCGTCGATAGTATCAAAGCCTGTCGAGAGCACGATATCGCGCGGATAGCGGGTGTTGACGCTGTCCTCAGTGCCGAAGAGCAGGCAGGTGGTCGAGGATATCATGACGAGCACCATTGTTGCGAGCACGCAGACGGACGCGAGTCCCGCGCCGTTTCTCTTCATTCTGTAGGTCATCGAAGAGACGGAGACGAAGTGATTCGGCTTATAATAATAGTTCTTGCGCTTTTGCAGGAAACGGCAGAGAAGCACCGAGCCGAATATCATCAGAAGATAAGTGCCTATGATGACCATTATGACCGCAATGAAAAACACAAGTATCGCGCTCAGGGGCTCTGTTATCACAACGGCGGTAATATATGCGCCGATGAGCAAAACTGCGCCGATGATGCCGAGAAGCGGGTTAGCTTTCGGCGGCTTCTCGCCGAGGTTTTCGCTCCTGATTAAAGTTACCGCACTCGCGCCCATTATCTGGCGCACGGAGTTGATGAAGAGGAGCAGGAAGATAACGGCGAAAACGCCGACGGTCAGCAATATTGCAGTCGGAGAGACATGGAAAACATAGCTGATATCAGTGCCGCCTATCGCCTTGACGAGTCCGAGTTCGGCAAGCTTTGAGAGCGCGACGCCGAGCACAAGGCCGCAGAAGAGCGATATGGCAGAAGTTATCAGGCTCTCCCAAAAGAGCAGGATGCTGATATTCTTTTTGTCCATGCCGAGGATGTTATAGAGTCCGAACTCTTTCTTCCTGCGGCGGATGAGAAATGAATTTGTATAGAAAAGAAAGATGCAGGCAAATATAGCGATGACCCAGCCGCCGAGCATGAGCACGATGTTGACCGTACCCTCGCCGAATGTGCCCTTGAGCGACTCGCCGTAGCGCAGGAAGATGACGATATAATACATCATTATCATGCCTATCTGCGTCAAGATATACGGCAGATAGAGGCGCTTATTCTTCCTTATCCCGTCAAACGCGAGGCGCGGATAGAAAAACTTTTTCATTTGCGCTCACCGCCTGTCGCAAGCAGAGTCAGGGTCTCGGATATCTTCTGATAGAGCTGGCTGTCGGTATCGGCGCCGCGATAGATCTGATGGAACACCTCGCCGTCCTTTATGAAGAGCACGCGCTTTGCGGAGGAAGCCGCCTTGACGGAGTGCGTGACCATAAGAATAGTCTGACCGAGGGCGTTGACCTCGGTAAACAGGCGCAGCAGTTCATCGGTGGACTTTGAATCGAGCGCGCCGGTCGGCTCATCGGCGAGAATTATGCGCGGCTCGGTTATCAGCGCGCGGGCGACAGCCGCCCTCTGCTTCTGGCCGCCGGATATCTCATAGGGATATTTCTTGAGCAGTTCCGTTATGCCGAGACGCTTTGCTATCGGTTCGAGGCGGGAATGCATCTCATCGTAGCTCTTGCCCGCGAGGACGAGCGGAAGATAGATATTATCTTCAACCGTGAATGTATCGAGAAGATTGAAATCCTGGAACACGAAGCCGAGGTTGTCTCTGCGGAAAGCGCAGACAGCGGAATCCTTTATCTTTGAAAGATCCCTGCCGTCGATCATAACGCTGCCGGAAGTGGGTCTGTCAAGAGCCGCAAGAATATTGAGCAGAGTGGTCTTGCCGGAGCCGGATTCGCCCATTATAGCGACATACTCGCCCTCCGACACGCTGAAGTTAACATTTTTAAGAGCCTCGACCTTATTGCCGCCGAGACGGGTTGAATAGACTTTTTTGAGTCCGTTGACTTCCAAAATACTCACTGTAGTTGACCTCCTGTCATTTTGTGGCTCTATTATAGCCGAAAAGGGAAATGCGCCTCCATAGAAAAGGCTTACATTTCCCCTTTCAAATCTTACGGTTTTGTAAGAAGTTATTCTTTTCCCAGTTTATACTGCCCGAGATCGAGGCGAACCGTTGTCCCCTCGCCTACTGTTGAAGAAATCGAGATATCAATACCGAGGTTTTGACATATGCGGCGGCAGAGATAAAGCCCGAGCCCGCTCGCACGGCGGTCGGTTCTGCCGTTGCATCCGGTATAGCCTTTATCAAACACGCGCGGCAGATCCTCCGGCGCGATGCCTATTCCGGTGTCTTTGATACAAAGGACTTTTCCCTCGGAATAAATCTTTATGCTCCCCTCGCGGGTATATTTGAGCGCGTTTGAGAGCAGCTGCTCGACGACGAACGCGAACCATTTTTCGTCCGTAACGGCTTGAATATCAACGCTGTCATATTCGAGGCGAATCCTGCGGTCTATAAATTCCGAGGCGAATTTTTTCACCGAGCTTCTGATTATTTCATCTATATCCTGCCGAGCAAAAACATAGTCGCTGTAATCCGAGCCGAGACGCACAAAGACGAGCACCATCTCGACATACTGCTCTATACGCGACAGTTCGGATGCGAGTCTGCGCGCTTCGGGCACATCCTCTTTCTGAAGAGTCAGACGCATCGCCGCTATCGGCGTTTTTATCTGGTGCGCCCAGATGGTGTAGTAATCGACGGTGTCGCGTATGCGGCTGTCCGTCTGCGCCGTTATCTCCGCTATTTTTTCCTTGAGCACGGATATCAGTTGCTGATAGTCGGAATCAACTATCCCCTCCGGCTCGGGCAGAGCCGAGATAATCTCCGTGTTTCTGCGGCGCAGCTCTTCAAAAAACTTGTGGCGGCGATACGCTTTTGTAATATCATAGGCGACGAACACCGCGCCGAAAAGCAGGCACAGGGCGCACGGATATATGACCGCGCGCACGGGCAGACGGTAGAACCAAAACGAAACCGCGAATATGCAGACGAAAAGCAGAAGCATCAAAAGCCGCTTCCATCGCTCCTTGAGATAACCCTTAAAAAAGCTCATAACCCCTCCGAAATCAAGCTATTATATACCCCACGCCGAACTTTGTGGCGATAAAATCTTTGAGTCCCGCCGCGTCAAGCTTCTTTCGCAGGCGGTTGACATTGACGGTGAGTGTATTTTCATCGACGAACGAATCCGTCTCCCAAAGGCGCTCCATCAGCTTTTCGCGGCTGACCACCTTGCCTTTATTTTCCATCAGGCAGAGCAGAATACGATATTCATTTTTGGTCAGCGTTATCTTTTCATCGCCGAAAACGAGAGAATTTTCACCCGTATCAAGCAATGCGCCGCGATGCTCGAGCACCGGAACATTGGCGCCGAAATCGTAAGTACGGCGCAGAAGAGCCTGAATTTTCGCCATGAGGACGCTGCCGTCAAACGGCTTCGAGATAAAATCATCTGCTCCGAGGTTCATCGCCATGACGATGTTCATATTATCCGACGCCGAGGAGACGAAGATTATCGGCACCTTTGAGACGCGGCGAATCTCACTGCACCAGTGATAGCCGTCAAAGAACGGCAGCATGATATCGAGCAGGACTATATGCGGCGAAAACTCGGCGAACTCGTGCATGACATTGCTGAAATCCCGCACGATATGCGTCTGAAGATTCCATGCCTGTGCCTGCGCCGCGACGGCGTTCGCTATCCCCGGATCGTCCTCAACGATAAAGAGCCTGTACATACCGCACCTCCGAAAACTGTTTCATAAAAATCAACGGACAAAGCCGCCCAAAAACTTCGGCTGTATACAAAATAATTATACGGCATCTGCGACCGCGTTTCAAGAAAAACAGTATCGCAAATGAACTTCGGCGCATAGAATATACCGAAAAAACTTTGGAGGTGCCAAATGAACAACAATCAAAACCGCTGCGGCTGCGGCGGACAGCCGACAGTCATGGACATTGACCGCGAGACGAAAGAGAACACAAATTTCCGAAAAGAGGCATGGACGGGCGAGCATCTGCAGGTAACGCTGATGTGCATACCCACAAACTGCGACATCGGCGCGGAGATCCACGAGGACACAGATCAGCTCGTCTGCATCGTGCAGGGCTGCGCGACAATAAGCTTCGGCGCGACGAAATGTTCCATGTGCGACGGTCAGAGGGCAAACGGCGGCGACGCCTGCCTCATCCCCGCCGGAACCTGGCACAATATAACAAACAGCGGAAACATCCCGCTCAAGGTATATTCCGTATACGCTCCGCCGCACCACGCGGCAGGAACAGTCCAGCGCACCAAGACCTGCGACTGCTGAAAATAAAATAGATACAGGCGCCGTGACTCTGGTGGATCACGGTGCCCGTATCGTTGAGGAAGTGGAGATAAAAAAGATAATATGGAAATTCCAAAACGCAGGTTGGGGGTTCTGCGTTTTGCGTGGATGGTGAAATCAGCGAAGCATTACTTTCTGCTTATTCTCGCCCGGCAGTCGAAATCATCCGACCTCGACCGCCGAAAAGTCATAGTACAGATCCATCGGGCGATTATCGTCGAGCAGGAGAATGCTGTTATCCTCGAGCAAGAGGTTATCTCCCGCATACTTCATGATGAAGTCTATGCCATAGTTGACAGCCTGTTCTTCATTCTCAGCATAAATAAATCCGCTGACGGGGTTGACGGTGTCCTCGCAGGCGCCTATCTCCCTGCCGTCATCTCCGATTTTCTTGCATCGGCATTCGAGCACATAGCGCGAGCCGATATCCGGAAGTCCGTCATATTCTTTTAGCATTATTATCCGTCCCTTGAATTTATCTGCAGGTGCGGTTTGCCGCAGCCTGCCGCATGCCTCCGCGCTGCCGGCGGTCAGGCAGCAGACGGAAGATCCGCCCGCTTCCCGCCGTATAGGAGTATAGGAGGTAGTTGGCTTCATTTATGTACTTCGCTTGAGTACGCCATAATTTTAACGCAATGCAAGCAAAAAGTGTTGATTTTTCAAAAAGTGATGTAAAAATGGGCAAAAACGATATATTTCGAACAGTTATTTTTCTATACAGCAAACATGCGACATATTTTGACAGATTGTTGCGTATAATTATCAGTACCAAAAGAACATTTTGTTTGTACGGCATAATAGCACAGTTAAAAAAGTGTAAGAACATACCTTATAAGTCCGCCGCGGTGCAGAGTTGTAAGAAAATACCTGCGCAGTCGGTTGAAATATTTTTCATGCCCATACACTGTTATTATAAATAAAGAAAGCAGACAAGGCGTGTGCCCTGCCTGCTTTCTTTTATATAGGAGTTATGTAGGAGATAGATTTCACATTCACGCTCTTTTCAGAGGTCAACACTATTTTAGCTCATTTGCCGCCGGAAGTGTGAATTTTTGCAAAAGTGATGCGATTTTGGGCGAAAACGATGTTTTTCGTGAGTTTAATTTGCCGAGGTCGCAAAACTCAATTCAAGCGGTGACCGGCAAACAGTAAAAAATAATCGCTGATGACATTTTTTATTTTTCTGTTTGCTTTTTCGACAAAATGTGGTATAATATTTGCGGGAGCGTGATTCTTTTGATAGATATACTTGTCTGCGATGACAGCGCGGAAATAGTTGAACAAGTAAAAAAGCTGCTGTGCGCATGGGAAAAAGTGAACACTGTCAGCTTCAATATAGACTGCCGCCAATCGGGAAAATTTATTCTCGAAAACAAGCACAAATATGACATTGCTTTCATTGATATCGAGATGCCCGAAATGAGCGGACTCGAACTCGCGGTCGAGCTCAAGAAGCAGAACCCGGATGTACTCATCATCGTTCTGACCTCGTTCCAGCGATATCTCGACGACGCGATGCGCATCCATGTTTTCAGATATCTCTCGAAGCCCGTCGATGTCAACCGCTTCAACAAGAACCTCTTTGACGCCGTTCAGGAATACCGCACACTGAGCAAGACGATAATTCTCGAGACTCACGACATAGTCAAGAAGATAAAGACAAAAGACATTCTCTATATTGAAAACAGGCGCTACGGCGCACTTCTCGTGACAAAAGACGCCGAATATGCGACAGGAGTCAGACTAAAAGACTGGATAGCAAAGACCGGTCAGCCGGACTGTTTTGTCTATTCCCACGCGAGCTACATAGTCAATCTGCAAAACGTCATCGACTTTTCAAAAGACAGCGTCACGCTCAGAAAAGGCGACGGCGAAACGGTAAGCGTATATATGTCCCAGCGCAAATACCCCGCCTTCAGAAAGGCATTTTTTAACTTTGCGGGAGGTATATGATGGACACTGTGTGTAAATTGATTGCCTGCGCTTTCGGACAATTTGCCGCGTACTGCTATTTTTCAAGGCGGTTTGAAACAAAATGTCCGATTGCCGCAGTCTGTGGATTCTTTGCGGCGGCTGCTGCCGTCCAATTTGCCGTAAGCTTCGCGGGGCTTGCCGCGCTCAACATAGCCCTGCTCTTTATCAGCAATCTCTGCGCCGCGCTCATAATATACCGTGCAGGAATAAAGCAGACGCTGATCCATTGCTTACTGCTCGAAGTTCTTGCCGCGATGTCGGCATTTATAATAATGTTCGGTCTGCCGAAAATTATCGGCCATGAGCCGCCCGGGAACGGAATGATATTGCTTGGCATATCGGCGAGCGCGCTGTATTTTACATTCGCTTATGCCGTATCAAGGCATAACGACAATATGATTGCCTATTACGTACTGGTGTCCCTGCTCTCTCTGGTCTGCGCCGCAATGATTGCAGGCTTCGCATTTTTCCCGGGGAGCAATCTGATTTTGACGCTGATATCGGTCGTTCTGCCGTTGGCGATATCCGCCGTCTGCCTTGCGCACAGAAAGTTAGTCTGCAAAATCACAAACTCAACCGAATCGCTTCTCGAAGAACAGCGTCAGAAGCTGAACACGGAATACTATGCGGAGCTTGAGCATCAATACGACCTGCGCGACATTATTATCCACGACATAAAGGGGCAGCTGCGCACAATAAAGCAGCTCTCGCAAAACGGAGAAAACGACCGCATAAACAGCTACATCGACTCGATATACAACAGCGGCGCGATGGGCGCGGTGAAGCAGTTCAGCAGCAACAAGCTCGCGAATGTTATAATCAGCAGATACGCGCATCTGTGCGCAAATTCGGAGATAAAATTCAACTGCGATGTGCGCAGCATTGATTTTTCTTTTCTTTCGGACAGCGACCTCACAATATTACTCGACAACATCCTCAACGGGGCATACAAATCCGCCGAAAAATCAGAAGAGCGCTTTATCGACATGAGCATCGGCAGCTTCAACGAGGCATATGTCGTGCTCAACGTCCGCCACGGCGTGGACGGCTCGCCGGACATAAAGAACAGCGAGAGGGCGGCGCGCATAAGCAAGATAATTCAAAAATACGGCGGACAGGCATCGTTCGACTGCGCGGACGAGAGAATATTCGCGGCGAAGATAATGTTCAAGTCGTCGATCGCCAATATGAAATAAAATTAAAAGGGCTGCTTTCCGGGCAGTCCTTTTTCGCTGTTATTCTTTAATTGTATTGAACTTATATTGACGCAAGAGTATAATTAATATATATTTTCAATTAACATCAATCCTAAAAAAGGAAGGTGCGGAAAATGAAAGAAGTGAAATCCCCAAAGAAGCCTCTGATATTCTACTACGGCATTGCGCTGCTCGTCATTGTGCTGTTCAATGTGATAGTGTCTCCCCTGCTCGTCAAGGCACGAGTGACGGAAGTCGACTACGGCACATTTATGAGCATGATCGAGCAGAAAAAAATCGGCAATGTCGAGGTCGAGGACGATCAGATAATCTTCACCGACAAGGACGACGCGAAGAAAATCTACAAGACCGGCGCGATGAACGACCCGACGCTGACTCAGCGGCTCTACGACTCCGGCGCGAAGTTCTCAAAGGATATTGAGACGACGACCTCGCCGTTGGTGAGTTTCCTGCTGACTTTTGTGCTCCCGCTGATAATCTTCATCGGACTCGGCCAGTATATGGGCAAGAAGCTGATGGAACAGGCGGGCGGCAAAAACTCCATGGCGTTCGGCTTCGGCAAAAGCAACGCGAAGGTCTATGTCCCGTCGACCCAGGGCATACATTTCAGCGACGTTGCGGGTGAAGACGAGGCGAAAGAGAGCCTTTCGGAGATAGTTGACTATCTCCACAATCCGAAGAAATATTCCGACGTCGGCGCGTCGATGCCCAAGGGCGTTCTGCTCGTCGGCCCTCCCGGAACGGGTAAAACAATGCTCGCAAAGGCTGTTGCGGGCGAAGCGAATGTGCCGTTTTTCTCGATGTCCGGTTCGGAATTCGTCGAGATGTTCGTCGGCATGGGTGCTTCAAAGGTCAGGGATCTTTTCAGCCAGGCAAAAGAGAAAGCTCCCTGCATAGTGTTCATCGATGAGATCGACGCCATCGGCAAGAAGCGCGACGGTCAGTTCAGCTCCAACGACGAGCGCGAGCAGACCCTCAACCAGCTGCTCACAGAGATGGACGGTTTCCAGGAAAATATCGGCGTTATCATTCTCGCGGCGACAAACCGCCCGGAGACGCTCGATCCCGCGCTCACCCGCCCCGGCCGTTTCGACAGGCGCGTACCCGTTGAGCTGCCCGACCTTGCGGGACGCGAGGCGATACTGAAAGTCCACGCAAAGAAGATAAAGACGGCAGACGACGTCAACTTCCACACGATAGCAAGAATGGCATCCGGCGCATCGGGCGCGGAGCTTGCCAATATTATAAACGAGGCGGCTCTGCGCGCGGTCAGGAACAACCGAACCGTCGTCAACGAATCCGACCTCGAGGAGAGCATCGAGACGGTCATCGCAGGATATCAGAAAAAGAACGCGGTGCTCTCGGACAGCGAAAAGAAAGTTGTCGCTTATCACGAGATAGGTCACGCGCTCGTTGCGGCTATGCAGTCGCACTCGGCGCCCGTGCAGAAGATAACGATAATCCCCCGCACCTCCGGCGCGCTCGGCTACACGATGCAGGTCGATCAGGGCGACAAATACCTGCTGACAAAGCAAGAGCTTGAAAACAAGATTGCGACATTTACGGGCGGACGCGCCGCTGAAGAGCTCATTTTCGGCGAGATAACGACAGGCGCATCGAACGACATCGAGCAGGCGACAAAGCTTGCCCGCGCGATGATAACCCGCTACGGCATGAGCGAAGATTTTGACATGGTTGCTCTTGAAACTGTATCGAACCAGTATCTCGGCGGCGACGCTTCACTCGCCTGCTCCGCCGATACGCAGAATGAAATAGACCGCAAGGTCGTTGAACTCGTAAAGCGCCAACATGAGAAGGCTTCGAAAATCCTCGCGGACAACCGCGGAAAGCTCGACGAGCTGGCAAAATATCTCTATGAAAAAGAGACCATAACCGGCGAAGAATTCATGTCCATTCTCAACAAAGGAGGCGAAGAGGAATGAAAAGGCGTTCCGGCTTCGGATGGATGGAGCTCATAATCGGCATTGCGCTCGCGGCGCTCGGAATATTCACTTTTGTCTATCCCGATAATGCAGTGACAACCCTCGTTATTATCTACGGCATAATCGCCATAATAACCGGCATTGCGGATGTTGTGCTCTATGTTCGCGTTGACAAGCATCTCGGCTTCGGCCCTACTGTATCGCTCATTTCGGGCATACTCAGCGTCATGGCGGGCGTCATGCTGCTCGTCTATCCCAACGCGGGCAAATGGGTGCTCTCACTCCTGTTCCCGATATGGTTCATTGCGCACTGCCTCTCGAGGCTCTCGCACCTGAACACGATTCGGTTCATCGCGGGCAATTTCGTCTACTGGTTCACGATGATTGTCAACATCATCGGGCTTGTGCTCGGCGTTGTGATGATATTCAGCCCGAACATCTCGGTTGCGGCGGTTGCTTACATCGTCGGCGCATACCTTGTGCTGTTCGGTATCGACTGCATCATACTTGCGTTCAGCCGCATCGGCGAGGGCAAACAATACTGATAAAACAAAAAGCAAGGTCAAGCGTAGTTTTGACCTTGCCTTTTTCTGCTTTCCAAACAGTGCCGCCGACGGCGGCATAGGGTCGTCGAGTCGCCGACCCCTACAAAGAATCTCAAATTCAACATTGAGCCATATTGATAAAAGCGCCGGAGGCGGGAAATTCCCTGTCTCCGGCGTTTTTATTTTATTCAGTCGGTCACGGACACGATATTTATCAGCACCTCGACCATTTTGGGCAATGCGTCGACAGGTATCGCCTCATAGATGCTATGGAAGTTCATGCCGCCGGTCGAGAGGTTCGGGCAAGGCAGACCTTCAAACGAAAGGCGTGCGCCGTCCGTTCCGCCGCGTATCGGCACTATTTCAGGCTCAACGCCCGCATCGCGCATGGCTTTTTCGGCGCGCTCGACGATGTCCATATGCTTCTCGATTATCTCGAACATATTATAATAGCTGTCTTTTATATTCAGCTCGAAAGTGCCCGAGCCGTACTTTTCGTTCAGGAAACCGACGGTATCGGCGACGAACTTCTTGCGGCGCTCAAAAAGGCTCTTGTCGTGGTCGCGGATTATCATATGCGCGCTCGCCTCGGTCTCGTTGCCGGCGATACGCGCCAAATGATAGAAACCCTCGCGTCCCTCGGTATGCGCCGGGGTCTCCCACGCAGGGAGCATATTGACGAACTCCGCGAGATACAACGCGGCATTTTTCATCTTGTTCTTGGCGGTTCCGGGATGGGTGTTGACTCCGTGAACCGTAATATCTGCCGCCGCGGCGTTGAAGTTTTCGCACTCGATGCCGCCGACCTCGCCGCCGTCGACAGTATAGGCAAAATCGGCATTAAAGCGCGCAAAATCAAAGTGATCCGCGCCGCTGCCAATCTCCTCATCGGGAGTAAAGCAGATGCTCAGCGCACCGTGGCGGATGTTTTTGTTCGCGTTGATTTCGGCGCACAGGGCGACTATCTCGGCAACGCCGGCTTTGTCGTCCGCGCCGAGCAGAGTCGTGTGATCGGTAACTATAAGCTCGCGCCCGATATATTCATCGCCGACCATCGGGGCGTTCGTGCCGTCAAATTTGATTATCTGCGGCTTGACATTCGCGCCGCTGACATCGGGCGAAGTATCCATATGCGAGACAAGCCCTATCTTCGGGCATTTTTCGCAGCCATCGGACGCAGGGATATGCCCATAGACATAGCCCATTTCGTCGCGCATGGCGTCGGTGACTCCCGCGCCGCGAAGCTCCTCGACGAGATAATCGGCAAGGACGAGCTGGGTCGCGGTCGAGGGCACGGTATCGCTCGACTCGTCGGAAGTGGTTTCAAAGGTAACATATTTCAGAAATCTTTCGGTAACGGTCATTTTTATCATCTCCGTTTTTTTGTCGGTTCAATGATAGCACAATCGGCGGAATTTGGCAACAGAGCGGTGAAAATCGGAGGAATATCGGTATGTTTTGTGGCGCAAAAATCAAATTGCAAAGCCGATGTGATTTTGTATCGGCTGCGCCGACAGCGGACAGCCGCAAGGGCTGTCCCTACGGTATTAAAATTAAATATTCGTGAAGATTATGTGCCACCTATGCGGCATCGGTGCGTCGAGATCGCCGCACCCTACAAGCTGCATGTATTTTGCCGTCAAACGATATCCGCCCTACTGCATCGCATTCACATAGTCACTCCAAATACAGAAAAACTGATACCTAAAAACAGGCAAAGCGAAAACTGCCCGTGCCACTTGCGTGACACGGGCAGCGTTCAGTTATGCTTTGACTTTGGGATTACAGCTTAACCCTCAACATAAGCATACTGGAAGTACCAGTAGCCATAGGGGCTGTGCCAAATGCCCTTAAGGGTCTTACTCTGGAGCCAGAAGTCGTTGTAATATGCAACGGGGATGCAAGCATAATCCTCGGACATAATCTTCTCAGCCTCATGAAGAGCCTCAAAGTGAGCCTTGGAATCGGCGACCTTGGACTTATCCATAGCGGCGTCGAAAGCCTTGCTGTTGTACTTGCCGTCGTTGTTGCCGTTGGACGAATAGAACAGCTCGATTATGTTGGAAGCGTCATTGTAGTCCATGACCCAACCGTTACGGGCCATCTCGTAGTTACCGGCGCGGCGCTGAGGAGTGAAGGACGACCAGTCAACGGTGTCAATCTTCATCTCGATGCCGAGCTCCTTCTTGTATACCTGCTGGAGATACTCTGCAAGAGCCTTGTGGTAACCGACATCATTGGTCGAATAAGTGATGGTCGGGAAGCCCTTACCGTCGGGATAGCCTGCCTCTGCGAGAGCCTTCTTAGCCTCGGCGAGGTTAGCCTGATAGTCCTTGCTGATATAGGTGCTGCCGCCGTTTGCCGCGATAGAGTTGTCGATGAACATACCCTCGTTGTCAACTATGCCGGGGCCGACAAAGTTATAAGCCGGGGTGTAGGTGCCCTGCATGATGGTGTTCGCAACATACTCACGGTCAATAACAAGGCTGAGAGCCTTACGGACATTGACGTTGTTGAAGGGAGCCTTCTGATTGTTCATGCTGAGATAGTAGGTGCCGAGATTGGTGTCGACATAGAAGTCGCCGCCGTCGGCTGCCTTCTTGAGGCTCGGGATTTCCTCGGTGGGAACATCCTTTATCATGAGAGCCTGGCCGCTGGTGTAAGCGGCATAAGAAGCGGCAGAATCCTCGAGAAGGAGGAAGGTAAGCTGCTCGGTAACGATCTTGCTGTTATCCCAGCCGCCCTTATAGTTGGGGTTCTTCTTGCATATGATCTTCTCGCCGGGAGTCCACTCGGAGATCATGTAGGGGCCGTTGCAGACATAGGTCTCGGGCTTGGTTGCCCATTTGTCGCCGTTCTTTTCAACGGTAGCCTTCTGAACGGGGCTCATGGTGCCGAAAGCAACGATCTTGTCGAAGTAAGAGCAGGGATATGCAAGCTTGATGGTGAGAGTCTTGCCGTCCTCGCTGGCCTTAACATTGAGCTTATCGCGATCGGGCTTTGTGGTCGGTTTGCCTTTCTCATCGGGGTTACCCGCAGCATCCAGATAGCCTTCGATCATGCCGACAACAGTCGAGCCGTAGGGGGCGCCGACATCGGGATCGGTAATTCTCTTCATGGTGTACTCGAAGTCCTTGGCGTTGAGCTCGGTGCCGTCGGACCACTTCAGGCCGTCACGCATGGTGAAGGTCCAGGTGAGACCGTCGGGGCTGACAGTGTAGGACTCAGCCTGTCCGGGCTGAACCTTGTTGTCTTTGTCGATTATAAGCAATGTCTCAAACAGAGTGATGAGCATATTGCCGCCATCGACTGCACTGTTAAGTGCCGGATCGAGAGTTTCCGGGTTGGGACCGATCTGAACAGTGATGTTGTCGGTCTTCTTCTCTTCCTTCTTGCAGGAGCCCAGAACTGCGACAGCAGAAACTGCAAGCACCAGAACAAGGAGCAGGGATACGATTCTCTTGATCTTCATTGATACATCTCCTCTACAAAATTTTACGGCTTTGCCGCTTTATTATCCATTGCGCTCCAAAACGCAATAAACACCGTTGATTCTGACTTCATATGTCAGTCTGCGACCTTATCGAGATGATGGCACGCGGCGAAATGGCCGGGGCTTACCTCTTTGAGCTGCGGGCACTCGTTGGCGCACTGCTCGTCCGCATAGGGGCAGCGGGTGCGGAAACGGCAGCCGCTCGGAGGATTCAGCGGGCTCGGGACATCGCCCTCGAGCGGAATGCGCTTCGCGGCTCGCGCCGTCTTGGGGTCTGCCTCGGGGATTGCCGAGATAAGGCTTCTTGTATAGGGGTGGACGCTGTGCGCGATAAGCTCGAAGCTGTCTGCAAGCTCCACGAGTTTGCCGAGATACATAACGCCGATGCGGTTCGAGATATGGCGAACGACGCTGAGATCGTGGGCAATAAACAGATAAGTAAGTCCGAGATCTTTCTGAAGATCCTCGAACATATTGACGACCTGCGCCTGAATGGAGACATCGAGCGCGGAGACCGGCTCATCGCAGACGATGAACTCGGGATCGACCGCAAGCGCTCTCGCGATACCGACTCGCTGGCGCTGACCGCCGGAGAACTCATGCGGATAGCGGTTTGCGTGCTCGCTGTTGAGTCCGACGCGCTCAAGAAGGGAGATTATCTTCTCTCTTCTCTCCGCCTTGTTGGCGGCGAGGTGGTGGATATCGATGGGCTCACCTACGATATCGCCTATCGTCATGCGCGGGTCAAGGCTCGCATAGGGGTCCTGGAAAACCATCTGCATTTTGCGCCTGAAGGGCAGCATATTGACAGCGACCTTGTTCTCCTTGTCGAAAATCACTTTTCCGTCATAGATTATCTTGCCGTCCGTGGGCTCATAGAGTCTGAGCAGAGTCCGACCAACGGTAGTTTTGCCGCAGCCGGACTCGCCGACGAGACCGAGCGTCTCTCCCTTATTGATAAAGAACGAGACATCATCGACTGCCTGGACGAATTTTTTGTGCTTTCCTCTGCCGCCTGCCGGGAAATACTGCTGCAGGTGCTGCACTTCAACGAGCTTTTCATTCTCACTCACAGCTTGTCTCCCCCTTTTCAAATTCTTCTTTCTGAAGCAGCCAGCAGTGGCTGTAGTGCGTATCGCTAAGCTCCGTCTTGGGCGGCATCTCGCGCAGGCATATCTTCATGCAGTTTGCGCAGCGCGGCGCGAACGGGCAGCCTGCTGGAGGATTCAGCAGGTCGACCGGCTGACCCTCGATAGGCACAAGGCGCTCTATCTCCTGAGCGCTGAGCTTGGGAATAGAATTGATGAGTCCTTTGGTGTATTCATGCTTGGGCTCATAGAATATCTCATCCGCCGTGCCGTACTCAACAATGTGACCGGCATACATGACGGCGATTCTCTCGCACATGCTGGCGACGACGCCGAGGTCATGGGTTATCATTATGATGCTCATGCCGAGCTTCTGTCTGAGTTCCTGCATAAGCTCGAGTATCTGAGCCTGAATGGTAACGTCGAGAGCCGTTGTGGGCTCGTCGGCTATGAGCAGTTTGGGCTCGCACGCGAGGGCTATTGCTATCATGACTCGCTGACGCATACCGCCGGAGAGCTCATGGGGATACTGCTTGAGGCGCTTTGTGGGCTCGTTGATGCCGACAAGCTCGAGCAGCTCCTTCGCGCGGTCATATGCCTCTTTTTTGCTCTTGCCCGTATGCAGGCGGATAACCTCGGTTATCTGATTGCCGATAGTATAGACAGGGTTGAGGCTCGTCATGGGATCCTGGAAGATTATCGAGACCTCGTTGCCCCTGATTTTGCGCATTTCTTTTTCGCTCATCTTTTCGATCTGATGACCGTTGAAATATATCGTACCGCCGATGAGCTTGCCGGGATAGGCGGTAAGACCCATTATTGAATAAGCCGTGACGGATTTGCCCGAGCCGGACTCGCCGACTATGCCGAGCACCTCGCCCTCGTTCATGGAGAAGGACACGCCGTTCAGCGCCTTGACCTCGCCCGCGGGGGTGAAGAACGAGAGTTTTTCGTCTTTTATTTCCAGAAGTTTTTCGCTCAAAATTCTCGCCCTCCTTATCAGTTTTTCAGCTTCGGATCAAACGCATCGCGCAGTCCGTCGCCGAAGAGGTTGAATGCGAGAATGATGACGCTGATAAGTATTGCCGGCAAAAACAGCAGATGCGGATAAGTGTTCATGCCCTTGACCGCATCGGTTGCGAGGGAGCCGAGCGACGGCATGGGAGCCGCAACGCCGAGTCCGAGGAAGCTCAGATAGCTCTCGGTGAATATAGCCGAGGGGATCTGAAGAGTTGTGGTAACGATAAGGGTGCCGATGCAGTTTGTGAGCAGGTGCTTTCTGATTATGCGCGAGCTGCTTGCGCCGAGAGCGCGCGCCGCCGTGACATATTCGGACTCCTTGAGCACAAGAATCTGCGAGCGCGTGATACGCGCCATGCCGACCCAATAGAGCAGAACGAACACGAGGAATATCGCAATAAGGTTCGGTCCGACCGTGTTCATCCAGCCAAATCCGGGCTGTTCGGCGAGATCCTCAAGCCTCGGTTTCAAGGCAAGCGAGAGCACTATTATCAAAAGAACATCAGGTATTGTATAGAGAATATCGGTGATTCTCATCATTATTATATCGACCCAGCCACCGGCAAATCCAGCGACGGCGCCGAAAATCGAGCCGACTATCAAAACGAGCGCCGCGCAGATAAGACCGACTGTAAGGCTTATGCGCGTGCCCATCATAAGGCGGACTGCGAAGTCTCTGCCGAGCTTGTCCGTGCCGCAGATATGCGGGAACACCTTTTCACCCGCGTCGATTTGCGCCTGCTCTGTCTGGCTGTACTCAAAGGGCTTGAGATTCTCGCTATACTTAATCTGCTGCTCGTAGCTATACGGCCAGAAAGCGGGCATGACATAGGCGAAAACCATTATTATAAGGATGAAAATGAGGCTGACCATCGCTATCTTGTTCTTGCGCAGGCGGCGCATACCGTCCGCCCAGAAGTTGACGCTGTCGCGCATGACGACGAGGCTCTCTTTTTCATCGTTTGTTGCCGGGATAAAATCATCTGCATTCAGGTGCAGACTCGGGAATTTTTTCTTCATCGTTTCTCTCCTGCCGCTCCCTTACTTGAGTTTAATACGGGGGTCTATGATCTTATAGAGGATATCAACTATAACATTCGCCGCAATTATAAGAGTGGCAAGAACTATTGTAGTTCCCATTATCAGCGTATAGTCTTTTTGGTTTATCGCCGAGACGAAATCGCGGCCGAGACCGGGAATGGTGAATATCTTCTCCACGACGAACGATCCGGTCATAAGACCCGCCAGCATGGGGCCGACATAAGTAACAACGGGAAGGATGGCGTTTCGCAGGGCGTGCTTGAAGAGGACCTTGAAGTTCGACAGACCCTTTGCCCTCGCGGTGCGGATATAGTCCTGACCCATAACGTCGAGCAGGCTCGAGCGCATGAGGCGCGTTATATATGCAGTCGGATAAATCGACAGCGCCGTTACCGGCATTATATATGATGCCAACGAGTTTAGTCCTATCGTCGGCAATATATTCAGCTTGCTTCCGAACGTATATAGCAGAATAACGCTGCTTATAAAGCTCGGTATGGCTATTCCGCAGGTCGCAAGCACGATAATAATATTATCGGCGAATTTTCCTCTGTTATAGGCCGAGACACAGCCCAGCGGGATACCGACGAGCAGTGATACGAGCACGGCGACGCCCGCAAGACGCGCCGAAATCGGAAATTTCGAGGAAATTATTTCGTTGACCGAACGTCCGCGCTGTTTAAGGCTCGGGCCCATATCTCCCTTGAGAAGATCGGACATATATGTCAAATAACGCTGCCCTATGGGTTTGTCCAATCCGAATTTTGCTTCAAGCGCTCTCTGCGCCGCCTCACTCATAGACTTCTCAGCCGTGAACGGACCGCCCGGTACCAGATTCATCAGAAGAAAAGTCAGTGTTGCAACAATGAATATGCACAGCAGACCCATTGCAACACGCTTGATGATATACTTCGCCAAGTATGCCAACTCCCTGTCGTCAAAGTATCGGGGCAAAAATTGTGCGCCGCCCCGTAGAAAAAGCACCACAAACAACTAAAAGTGTTGAATTACAACTATTTATGACTGCTTAATATAGGACATATTAACATAATACAGCCGAAAATGCAAGCTTATACAGATTGAATTTATTGTCAAACACCCCGGAATGCCGTCAAAATTTTCGGCGGCTTTATATCTCGGTGTCCGCGATATTCGTTTTTTGTGCAAACGCGGCGCAAAGATTCCCGAAAGCGCGCTATTAAGCCGTTTTGCAAAATTTATTCGCTTTGCTTCAACAATGTATCAGAGCACCGAATTACAGCTTTGCCGCGTTAGCCTGAGATTGATTTTGCCATATAAATTTCAGATGTGATATTTGAGCACAGCAAAGAAGCACGGCAACATATGCATATTATAGCAAACGGAGCGCAGTAAAAAAAACTGTGCTCCGCGAAAAATTATTATTTTATTACTTTCTCCTTATCTGTATGAAAGAACGCGATATTGACCGTGAACTCCCTGTCAGCCTCGCTGTATGACCAATCGAACTCGCCGTTATATTTTCCCGCTATCGCCTTGATGCTCTTTGTTCCGAGGCCGTGGAAGCCGCCGGAATTCTTTGAAGTCCTGAGCAATTTGCCGACGGACTGCGGCTTGCGGTCGCTGGAATTGACGCAGGAAAGCATATCGAACTCATTGACCCTGTTTATCGAAAGCTCTATCGTTTTCTTTTCAGAAACGCTCGCCGCCTCGACCGCATTGTCGAGGATATTGCTCAGAAGCGTTATCAGATCCGGCGCATCCATAAACGAGAGGTTCGCCGTTCTTATATTGTATTCGAAGCTTATCCCGCTCGAATCGCAGATCGATTTATATTTGTTGAGCAGCAAATCGAGGAACTTGTTCTTTGTGTTGCCAAACATCGAATGGTATTTTATATCGCCGTAGATATTCTCGATATATTCGCTGACTGCGGGATCGTTCGCGAGTGCTTTTATGGCGATAAGATGATTTTTCTCGTCGTGCGTTATAGTCTTGAGCATCTCGTTCTGCTGATCGAGCAGGGCGTAATAAGTCTGGTCGGTGCGCAGTCGCTCCGCCTCGCGCTGGGTCTTATAGAGCTCGTCCATCTTGCGCGAAGTGCGCCCGTAAAAGACGAAAGTCAGAAACGCCGATGCGATTATAGCGATTGACGCGACGGAAATTATAACGCTGATGTTCTTCGGCAATTCGTAGCGCACGGAAATCATCCAGAAAGTATAGAGAATAACTATCGACGCTATAGGATAAATCAGCAGGAACGCGGGGATGCGCACGCCCTTCTGACCGCGCAGATACAGTCCCGCATAAACAGCCGCTTTCGTCAGAACAAAGAGGACGGACTTGCTCAGGAGCACCATAAGCAGATAGATATAGACGCTCGACTGATACGCCTTTATATCACCGCCGCCGATTATTGCGAGCAGGCTTATGACTATAAACTCCGACGCAGTGTTCGACACCGCTATGAACAGCGCGCCGAGCGTTGCGCCCTTGATATTACATTCAAAGAAGAGCTTTGCAAAGACGGAATCGATAACAAAGCAGAGCAGAATATTGACGACCGTCGAATTGACAAACAGGAACGTCGCATACGCCACGGCATAGAAGCCAAAGCCGACCGCCGTTGCGACAATTTTCTTGCCCTTGGTCGAAAACAGATCGTTAAAGAACTGAAAAACAATAAACAGTTCCATAGCGTGTGAAAGTGCAGAAACCAGATTCATTTAGATCATCGTCCCCCGAAATAGTTGAGAAAAAAGTGGCGGAACTCCGCCTGCCTTCTATAGGCTACAGGTATTTCGTACTCGCCGCAGAGCACAATGGTCGCGCGGCTGTAATCCGTCGCGTAATGGACATTGACTATATAGCTCTTATGCACGCGAAAAAATGACGGCGCGGCGAGCTTTGAATCCCAGAAGTCAATGCCGTTTTCCGAATTGTACTCCCCGTGAGCCGTCACGACCCGCGTAGAGCGTCCGGCTATCTCAACAAAAACAATATCTTTTGAGAAGACACACACGGCTTTTCCGCTCTCTTTCACAAGAAAGCTTATGCGCGCCCTGTCGATGAGTTTCAGCGCCTTTTCAACCCCCGCTCTGAGCCGCTTTGCGTCGAGCGGTTTGGATATATATCTGAAAACACGCAGATCCATGGCGTCGTCGATATAGTCATCATACGATGTGATAAAAAATATAATGATATTGCGGTTTCTCTTCTTCAGCCTTGCGGCAATCTCGAGCCCGTTATACGGGGTCATGCCGATATCGAGAAAAGCCATATCATATATTTCCGCGCTGTCATGCAGCTGCGCACTGTCAGATATGAGATCGAACCGCGCGTCGACATTATTCTCAGCAAGGGTCGTGCGAACCACCGACTCGATCTTTTTTATATAAGCACTGTCGTCATCACAAATTGCGATCTTCACGAATTGCCACTCCTCGTTGACAATTATACCATATGAGAAAACTCAAGTCAAATTGTTTAAATCGTTAAATCGTTGAGTCATCTTTCTGATGTATGTAGCAATCAACAAGGTGCCAGACAATCCTCTGCTCCTCGACGGAAAGCGACGAAAGCATCTCCCCTATCTGCTCGGGAAGAGAATCGCTTATCACGCCGGAGAAGAAATAGTCCGCGTTGCAGTCGAGAGCCTTGCAGATGAGCATAAAGCTGTTGAGCTTCGGATAGCTCCTGCCGTTCTCTATATTGGATATCTGATTATCAGAGACTCCTATAAGCTCCGCCAGCTCGGACTGTTTCATTCCGAGCAGCTTCCTGCGCTGCATTATCCGCGCCCCGATAACGGCATTCTTCTTTTCATCGTTCACTTTCATCACCTATGGAAAATGTTACCATTTGCCGCTTTTAATTGGAACAAACTGCCATTTACTAACACAATTATATTTGTAATACGCCGTTATTTTATGCCGTTGTTAAATAATATTAAGGATTTGTGCAGTTTTGACGCAAAAATATGCAGTATTGTTTGTTATATTGAATTTTATTGTTGACATGTTATCATGTACTTGTCCCAAAAATACCAAAGAAAGGAAATGCCGGACTTAAATGGAACCGGCAGCAGGTGGACAAAAATGAAGAACATAGCAAAGAAAGCGGCAGAGTCTGTTATCACTCTCGCTAAGAAGAACGTCAAGGACGACATCAATTCAACCGGTTCGCCCTGGTCTTATCAGCCCCGTATGCCCAAGAGCGCGGAGATCTATAAGAACAAATGATTTATGATCTGTCAGTTCGCCTGACTTCTCGTCTCGGGAAGCGCGGGTATCTGCCGGACAGCGAGGAAGAGATCGTAGCTTACGGTCTCTTTTCGCTGTTATCGAAGCTGATGTATGCGGTCATCTGCCTGATACTGGGACTGATTTTTTCGGTTCCGCTCGAGAGCATGATTTTCTACGCCGTATTCCTGTTCGTCAAGAAATACGGCGGCGGATTCCACGCCTCGACCGAGGGCAGATGCATGATACTGTCGACGATAGAAATACTTTTGTCGATATGCTTTGTTTTCTTCGCCCTGCGCGAGTCCGCGGTTTTGAGATCCGGTGCGCTCGCATCGGCAGTGGCATACATTATAATGTGTATCCTCTCCCCTGCGGCGGCGAAAGAGAAGCCGCTCGATAAAGCGGAGAAGATTCGCTACCGCGAACGGTCGATAATCCGCGTTACACTTACATTCGCAGCCATGACGGCGGTGCTCATCTTCGGCTATCCGAGGATATGCGCTCCGCTTTGCTCCGCGCTGATGCTTGAGGGCGTCATGCTGACGGCAGGCAGGATATCGCTGAGAAGATACAGCCGCGAAACGGCAGAAGAGTAAACACAAAAGCCATCTCCGAAAAGGGATGGCTTTTGTGTTTTTAGTATATAAATTGAGCCGCCCCATTAAGGAACGGCTTTTTGTTTATTTTTCTTTTCCAATCGTCACGGTGCTCTGTCCCCTGTGGCGAATGAGCCTTTGGACGGTGAATGTGCCGTCGTTTTTGATATTTATAAGCTGGCCGCCCCTGAAAGGCACGACATAGATATTATGGTCGCACGATAGACCGTAGCTGAGCCTTATCCCGTGATATTCGGCGGAATAGTTGTCCATATGGTCGTGACCCGCGAAGCACGCGGCGGGAGCGTCAGCGGGTAATGATGGAATCCCTTTCAGCGCCAACAGAAATATATTTTATCTGCACGCCGATCCGCGTTTCTATGAAGTCGATATATTTTTTCGCCGCTTCGGGCAGTTCATCGAACGAGCGGCAGTCGGAGATATCCTCTTTCCAGCCGTCAAAATACTCATAGACGGGCTTTGCGTTATTGAGCGCGCTGCCGGTCGGGAAAGTATCGACGCGCTTTCCGTCTATTTCATATGCGACGCAGACGGGGATTTTATCGAAATAAGAGAGAATGTCAAGCTTTGTCAGCGCGATTGCGGTCGCGCCCTGGACACGCGCTCCGTAGCGCGAGGCCACAACATCAAAGCCGCCGACCCTTCTCGGTCTGCCGGTAGCCGCGCCATATTCGCTGCCCGCCCGGCGAAGGATTTCGCCCTCTTCACCGAACAGTTCGCACACGAACGGACCCTCGCCAACGCAGGTCGAGTAGGCTTTCATAACGCCTATGCTCTCGTCAAGATGTAACTGCGGAATACCCGCGCCGATAGTCGAAAATGCGGCGATGCTGTTTGACGACGAGGTATACGGATAAATGCCGTAATCAATATCCCTGAGTGCGCCGAGCTGAGCTTCAAAGAGTATCTTTTTGCCCTCGTCAGCCGCTTTGCTCAAATATTCCGACGTGTTGCAGATATACGGGAGCAGCGGCTTGCCGTAGGTGCGAAGCCAGGTGAGCATTTTTTCGGCGTCGATAGGCTCGTGGTGATATCCGCCCTCGATGAGCAGGTTTTTCCACTCGACGATATCCCTGAGATGATCGGCGACGCCGTCTATGTCGCGCAGATCACCCATACGAATGGTCTTTTTCATATATTTGTCCGCATAGACGGGCGCGATTCCGCGGCGGGTCGAGCCAAATTTTTTATCGGAGAGTCTGTCCTCTTCGAGGCAGTCCTGTATCCTGTGATAGGGCATGCAGATAGTTGCGCGATCGCTGATTTTCAAGTTTTCCGGGGATATCTCTATCCCCTTTTCGCGCAGCCTGCCGATCTCACCGACGAGGTGCTCGACATCAATAACCATTCCCGTGCCCATGACGTTCACTGTGCCGTCGCGCAGAATGCCGGACGGGAGCAGATTGAGAATAAACGTGCCCTTTTCGTTGACGACGGTGTGACCCGCATTGTTTCCGCCCTGATAGCGCGAAACTATATCAAAATCCTGCGAAAGATAATCGACGATGCGTCCCTTGCCCTCGTCGCCCCAGTTGACACCGACTATCGCTGATAACATAATGATTGCTCCTTCTTTTGTTTGACTTGCCGCCATGCGGCGTGATTTCAGTTTTCGCTGTGTTTTGCGCCGTTTTCCGCGCTGAGGATAAGCTCTTCCTCTTCGCGGATGAACATCATGCCGAAGCTTATCAAAAGCAGTCCGCAGGATATCCAAATCGACTTCTCGCCGAGTTTCCCGGTAACAAAGCTGCCGACACCCGCGCCGACGGCAAAGACCAATATGACCGCGAAATATGTAAGCGCCTTTTTGAGTATCGCCTTATCCTTTGTGCGAAAATAGGCACAGAGAGCCTCAGTGCCGCTTCGCATATTGCCGATGCACATCGTACTGGCATAGGCATGGCCGCGCACCTTATGGAATGTCTGCACCTGAAGCGCGCAGACGAACGAGACGAGCGCATTCGCGAGCGGATCGAGCTTCTGCGGCATGAATCCGACCGCAAACAGCAGAACTATCTCATCGATAAGAATCAGCTGCCGCCAGTGGATTTTCTCGCAGTTTTTGAACCGCATATGCACCACTTCCGCTATCGCGATGCCGATGATAAACGACACAACGGGGATGAGATATTTGATGACCCTGCTTCTGTCCGCGTCGACAAGGGCAGTGCTCATGAGTACGATGTTTCCCGTCTGCGCATTTGCAAAGACCGAGCCGCGGCAGCAATAAGTATAGGCATCCTGAAATCCGCCGGAGAGTATTATGAACACCGCCGCGCGGAATTTGTCAGACATCTGTCCGTGAAAACCGTTTTTGAGTTTCATGCAGACACACGACCCTTGGATTTATCGGCAGTCAGCCTGTCTATGCTGACAAGCTTCGTGCAGAGTGCGAGCACGCGCACCGCGAGAGTTATCTCTTCGACCGTTGCAAACGACGGGGCGAGCCTTATATTTTTATCCTCCGGGTCGAGTCCGTGCGGATAAGTTGCCCCGGCGGGAGTGAACGTAACGCCGCAGTCGCCGCACATCTTCACGACCTTTCCGGCGCAGCCCGGCATGGTGTCAAATGAGAGGAAATACCCGCCCTTGGGCGTTGTCCACTCTGCGATGCCCAAGCCGCCCAGTTCTTCGTCCAGCACTTTATATACCGAATCGAACTTCGGCTTCAAAATGGCGGCGTGCTTTTTCATATGTGCTTTAAGTCCGGCGCTGTTTTTGAAATATCTCGCGTGCATCAGCTGGTTCATCTTATCCGGTCCGATTGTCGCGAATTTCAAAAAGCTCTTTATATCTATCAGATTGGCCGGGCTCGCCGCGACCGCCGCAACGCCCGCGCCCGGGAAGGTTATCTTGCTCGTGGAGCAAAACTCATAGACCATATCGGCGCTGCCGGCTTTTTCGCATTCCTCGATTATATCCGGTATCTGCGCATTGTCGCCATCAAAGGCGTGGACACAGTAGGCATTGTCCCAGAATATACGAAAATCCTCCGCCGCCGGCTTCAATGCGGCGAAGCGTCTGACCGTCTCGTCGCTGAACACGATTCCCGTTGGGTTCTGGTATTTCGGCACGCACCAGATACCTTTCACCTTTTCGTCCTTTATCAATTTTTCGACCTCGTCCATATCGGGACCCGTCGGCAGCATCGGCACGGGGACAAGCTCGAAGCCGAAATGCTCGGTTATTGCAAAATGGCGGTCATATCCGGGGACGGGGCAGAGGAACTTGCGCCCTTCAACCTCCTGCCAGGGCTTCGCGCCGCAGATTCCGTCTGTCATGCCGTGGCTGACTATCTGATACATCATAGTAAGGCTGCTGTTCCCGCCGACAAGCGTATGCGACGAGTGCGTGCCCATCATATGCGCGAGCAGGCGCTTTGCCTCCGGGATTCCGTCAAGTCCGCCGTAGTTGCGGCAATCCTGCCCGCTCTCGGAGTCGAGGATGCTGCGGCTGTCGATAACATCGAGCATACCGAGCGACAAATCCAGCTGCTCCGCCGACGGCTTTCCGCGCGACAGATCGAGCGTCACGCCGTTTTTCAAAAGTTTTTGGAGCTCTTTCGCAGCTTTCTCTTTTTCTGCTGCCAGCTCTTCGCTGCTTGCTTTCAGATAATTCAAAGTAATTCTTCTTTCCGGGCTTTACTTTTTTTGACAAGTGTATTATAATCCAGTTACAGATATGTGTAAAATCTATAATACATATATCAACGATATCTAAAACGTATATCAGCGGAGGCTTATCATGAACATAAACTACGACTACTACCGAATCTTTTACTTCGTTGCAAAATACGGCAACATCTCACAGGCCGCGAAGCTGCTTTTGAACAACCAGCCCAATCTGACAAGGACGATAAAGAACCTCGAAAGCGAGCTCGGCTGCCCCCTGTTTTCGCGCACAAACCGCGGCATGCGCCTGACGCCGGAGGGTCAGAAGCTGTATGAGCACATCAAGGTCGCCATCGAGCACATCGAGGCGGGCGAAGAAGAGATAACCGAGAGCAAGAATTTGCAGACGGGCACGGTTTTCGTCGCGGCGAGCGAGGTCGCCCTGCGCTGCCTGCTTCTGCCAGTGCTCAAAAAATTTCGCATGCTCTATCCCGGGGTTCGCATACGCATCAGCAACCACTCGACCCCGCAGGCAATAGCCGCGCTCAAGGACGGAACGGCGGATATCGCAATCGTCACGACTCCGACCGTCCGCTCCGCCTCGCTGAGCGAAACCCCGCTTCGCTCCGTGCGCGAGGTGGCGATATGCTCGCCGGCATTCAAAGAGCTGCTCGGCAGAAAGATAAGCCTCGCCGATCTCGGTAACTATCCGCTGATATCTCTCGGCACGAGCACAAAATCATTCGAGTTTTATTCGGCGTTCTTCACCGAGCACGGTCTGCCGTACAGCCCTGACATCGAAGCGGCAACGGCAGATCAGATTCTCCCGATGGCGCAGGCGGATCTCGGAGTCGGATTCGTGCCCGAGGAGTTCGTAAATCCTTCCGACAACGTGCGGATAATCGACCTCGAAGAAGAGATACCCGAGCGCAGCATCTGCCTTATAAAAAGAAAAGAGCAGCCGCTGAGCGTGGCTGCAAAAGAACTTGAAAGAATGATAATAGAACTGGCGAGCGGAGAGTGAAAAGTGGATAGTGGTGAGTGGCAAGTGAAGAGTGAAAAGTGAAAAGTGAAAAAGTAAAAATCGGCAAATATCTGACGATACTTGCCGATTTTTGGTGCGGATAACAGGGATCGAACCTGCATGGTTGCCCACCGGATCCTAAATCCGGCGCGTCTGCCAATTCCGCCATATCCGCATATGTGCCGTCTACGGAATACCCGGCGCGGCTTTTGACTGCTATATTATATCAGGGATAATAATTATTTTCAAGTTTTTCGTGTTGTGAGCTACAAAAAATAAAAAAAGCTTGCTTTTTTGCAAGTTATCTGTTATCATATCATCTGTTACCGAGTAAAGAAGGAGGTGCGACACATGGCAAAATGCGAATATTGCGGTAAGGATGTGTCTTTCGGCATCAAGGTTTCCCATTCTCACAGACGTTCAAACAGAACCTGGAAGCCCAACATTAAAAGGGTCAAGGCTATAGTGAACGGCTCTCCCAAGAGAGTTTATGCATGTACTCGTTGCCTTCGTTCCGGCAAAGTTACACGCGCTGTCTGATGACCGAACAGATATTCACGGCACTGTTTTAAACGGTGCCGTAATTTTTTTGCCTTTTTATATTCACGCTCCGGCATCTTTTTGGGGCGGGTATAATACTATTATATATTCTGTACCCTCCTGACCGCTGACAAAGTTTATGACATAATTGTAAACTTTGGAAAAAGGTATTGATTTTTGGTACAAATGGGTTTAGAATATGAATTAGCACTCGGAGATGTAGAGTGCCAAAAGATTTTTAAGCTTGCATTTTTTATAATTCAGGAGGAATCGATATGAACATTAAACCGCTTGCAGACAGAGTTGTTGTCAAGCCTGTCGAGGTTGAAGAAACTACGAGCAGCGGCATTATCCTCGCCGCTTCCGCACAGGAGAAGCCCCAGGTCGCTGAGGTCGTTGCAGTGGGTCCCGGCGGACTCGTTGACGGCAAGGAAGTTGAGATGTACGTCAAGGTCGGCGACAGAGTCATAACCGGCAAATATTCCGGCACTGAGGTCAAGCTCAACAAAGAGGAATACACCATAGTCCGTCAGAGCGACATTCTCGCTATCGTAGAATAATCGGAGGTAATTCATCATGGCAAAACAGATCATTTACGGTGAGGAAGCCCGCAAGGCTCTCCAGGCCGGTATCGATAAGCTCGCTAACACAGTTAAAATCACGCTCGGCCCCAAGGGCAGAAACGTTGTGCTCGACAAGAAGTACGGCGCTCCCCTCATCACCAACGACGGTGTCACCATCGCCAAGGATGTTGAGCTCGAAGATCCCTTTGAGAACATGGGCGCTCAGCTGATAAAGGAAGTCGCCACAAAGACAAATGATGTCGCGGGCGACGGCACCACCACCGCTACCCTGCTCGCTCAGGCACTCGTCCGCGAGGGCATGAAGAACGTTGTTGCAGGCGCAAACCCGATGGTCATCAAGAAGGGCATCCAGAAGGCCGTTGACGCCGCTATCGAGGCTGTCAAGTCCCACTCTCAGCCTGTTAAGGGCACCGAGGACATCGCAAGAATAGCTACTATCTCCTCCGCTGACGAGGACATCGGCAGAATCATTGCCGACGCTATGGAGAAGGTCACCTCCGACGGCGTTATCACCGTTGAGGAGTCGAAGATTGCACAGACCGAGGCAGAGGTTGTCGAGGGCATGCAGTTCGACAGAGGCTACATTTCCCCCTACATGGTAACCGACACCGACAAGATGGAAGCTGTCATTGACGACGCTC
>ENA-OOXJ01000200-OOXJ01000200.1-human-gut-metagenome-genome-assembly--contig:-NODE-200-length-55239-cov-7.034756_pt1 | contig 55239 bp, 43 predicted proteins | sample MGYA00241587_ERZ501343 | MGnify/ENA primary metagenome ERZ501343 (study PRJEB25962, sample SAMEA2042918) | human gut metagenome | biome: human gut; feature: human-associated habitat; material: faeces... | reverse complement strand
AAGGCGAGATTCATGCGAAAGTTGATATTTCGGGAACGGAGAATGCCGAAACCGGCGCAATCGATTTGGACATTGAAGTGGGTTGGTACACGGGTTATCCCGATGATATGGAAAGCACAATGCCGATCGCTGTGAAGTTTACGGGCGTGCGTGCGACAATCTACACCGGCAGCCTTGACGTGACAATGATGGGTGCGCCCATTGCAACAGGGCAAAGCGCAACTGTGACGATGATCGAAGATGCCGAAGGCAATTTCACTTTCAGCCTTCCGGATTTCGTTATCTCTGTGGGTGGAAGCTCGCTTGAATGCGGCGACATTGTCGTGGAAGGCGTCACTCGCACTGATTTGGAAGGCGACGGCGTTTACGACATTGCCGGTTCTGTCAATGATCTTTCGTTGGCGGAAGGCGAGATTCATGCGAAAGTTGATATTTCGGGAACGGAGAATGCCGAAACCGGAGCAATCGACTTGGATATCGAAGTGGGTTGGTACACGGGTTATCCCGATGATATGGAAAGCACAATGCCGATTGCTGTGAAGTTTACGGGCACGCGCGTAGGCGATGATCCGGCCGGTGTTGAGGCGCTTCCGGTTGCCGGCGATGTTCTTATCAATGCAACAACAGGCGGCGTAACGGTTTCCGGTTTTGTTGGAAATGTGGAAGTGTATACTGTCGATGGTCGCTTGGCAGCAATTGTTGCCTCCGATGGCGAAACGATGGTTGCTCTTCGCAGCGGCTTGTATATCGTTCGTGCCGACAAGGCAGTGAAGAAAGTGATCGTGAAATAATTTGCGATAATTGTTTTCATCTTGTTAAGGGCGCTCCTGCTTTGGTGGGAGCGCTCTTTTTTTGCTGAGGGTTGAGAGTTGTGGGTTTATGACATGGTTTCCTGACTTTTATTGTTGCGGTTGATGCGGCGGAGCAATGTCCTCTTTTGTGGTTTGAGCGATAAGGCGTGTTTTCTGTGAGGGTGTGGTGTGCTGTTGAAAAGTGGATACGTAGCAAATATAGAAGTTGAATTGCACGATTGAGAGACGTAGCTGGTAGCGGTTGAGAAAACGGTGAAGTCGGGAAAAGTTTAAAAACTGCGAAGTTGGGCAACCGCGCAATGTCCTCCTCTGTCGCGCGATAGTGCGGATAGGGGAGGTGCCGTAGGCGGAGGGGTTCGGTGACGGTTTAGGGTTGAAAGTTTAGGGTTGAGTTGCACATGACCGTGCGTTTTCCGGTCTCTCAACTCTCATCCCTCAACCCTCAACTAAATAAAGCCGCTTTGCGGCTGACGGTCAACCCCTTCGGCTCGCAAGCTCGCCACTTCCCCTATATCGCGCTGATGCGGCGACACAGAGGAAGACATTGCTGGTAGCGGTTTATGAATTAGGGGTGAAAGTTGAGAGAGCAGTAAAATCGGAAAACGTGCTGTGGAGCCTGTGCGGTGGTTGGAGCGTAGCAATGGTTTTCTGGCTTTTATCGTTTTGCGGTTGATGTGCCGTAGGTGGAGGGGTTAACGGTCTATGGTTGTGGGCTTTTAACGTTCTTTTCGGACATTGCCACGTTTCTGCCTTTGTCAGTCACAGCGCTATGCATAGTAGCAACTTTTTTGTTCAGTGTTACCAACTTATATGCGTATCCTCGCTAAAAATCTACCGGTTCGGGCAAAAAAGGAGTGTGAATAGAGTGAATCAGCGTGGTTTGAAATATTGCAAATCGCAAAATTCAGCTAAATTTTGTGGTTACAATCTACAAATTCGGCTAAAATTTGCGATTTAGCGTTTGAAATGTACAGAGAGTTCTTATATCTAATAGGCAAAGTCGCACTTTGCAAATTTGCCGCTTTCTCTTTTTTCAAGCAGCAATACACTTGAATTATGACCGATTATTTTAGAAAAGGCCAATAGCTTTCCGGTGTAATGACCTGATATGTCGAATTAGGGTAGGTGTTTGCAAATACTTTGGGCAGGCAGTTTTTTGCTTTGCCATTCCATTTGAATTCAAAAGCATGCAGTATGCCGTCTTGTTCTTCTATTAAATCTATTTCTTGCTGGTCGTGTGTTCTCCAAAAGAAAAGCTGTGCAAAATTGCCGGCATAGGAATTGCGTTTCACTCTTTCGCTTACCATAAGATTTTCCCATAATGCTCCGACATCGTTTCTCAATTCCAATGGAGCGAAGTTTGAAAGCACGGCATTTCTTATGCCATTGTCGTAGAAATAGATTTTTTTCCCTTTTTTTATTTCGTTCCGTAGATTCCGGCTAAAAGAATCCAAGCGGAATACAACAAAACATTTCTCCAGCAAGTTGATATATGTTTCTATCGTGCCTCGATCCACTCCCAACAAGTTGCTAAGTTCGTTGTAAGAAACTTCGCTACCCAATTGCAACGCCAAAGCTCTCACCAGCTTTTGGATTAAATCCGGCTTCTTTAATCCTTTATACGAGAATAAATCTTTATACAGATAATTGTTTGTGAGCGTCATCAGTGTGCGTTTCGCGTAGGCGGGGTCGGTCACTACTTCCGGATATAGTCCATAAATCATACGGTGTTCCAGAAGTCTGTTTTCTTCCCGTTCGGAGCTATCCATGGCAAGTTCCGGCAGGGAAAAAGGAAATAGGTTGTGTTCGATTAGCCGTCCGGTGGCCGGTTCGTTGATTTCGTTGGCCATGTCGAGCGATGAAGAGCCTGTGACAACCACGTGTGTTTCCAATTTTAAATCGCCTATTATTTTCAATGTCAACCCAATGTTCTTCACTCTTTGAGCTTCATCGATGAAAACAATATCGTAAGGTGCTATAAGCTGTTTCAGTTCTGTTGTCGTTTTTCCTTCCAAGGCCAGTGTATCGTCTATGTTGTCGCAGTTTAGGAAAAGCACTTTTTCCTTTCCTTCCTGCAACTCGGAAAGCAATGTGGTTTTTCCCACTTGTCTGGCTCCTAATAGGACGATGACTTTCTTTCTGCTGTAGTCTGCCAAGATGGAATTTTTGATAATACGCTTTATCATATTTCATTCTTTTTGGGTAAAGATGATGCTCATCCGTGACAAAGATATGCAAAATCGCAGAATTTAGCTAAATTTTGCGGTTGTAATCTACAAATTCGGCTAAAATTTGCGATTTAAAGATGCGTTTTGCTTTTCTGTAAAATCTTCCGACAAGTCGTGGAAGAAATTGTAATTAAGAATCTGCGAAATGCGACAAAGCAGTTCCGTGTCGATCGAACGGCGTTCGAAAATGTCGTAGGCATTCACTCTTACCGTGTGCAGTTTGCGAGCAAATACAGCCACGGGCATGCCTTGCATGTCCAACACTTTGCGGATATGTCTGCCTATGTGCATGGTGTTAGTGTCGTTGTCGACCTGCACTGTGTCGCGTGAAAAACAGTGCATGGGCGATTGTTGTATATATCCTTCGCCCCGAGGTTTTCCGACGACCTTGCTACAAAAGGGTATAACGACAATGCCCATGCACGCATGCACCAGGCGCTTGTCCTTTACCTTGATTTGTAGCAACCTTTTGTGTCGGAATTTCGGGTGCAACCAGATAAAGAAAAACGCGATAAAATATTTTCCGAGTTTTACCCATTGACAGGTAAAAACTCTTTCGCAAATGTAGTTTAAATAATCGTCTTTCCGACGTATAGCATGAATAATTAAACAATGTGTCAGAAAATATCTGACGATAATGTTAGAAATTGTGATACAGTCGATTGAAATTCTTTTAAATACAAATTTCAATATTTGCAACATATAAAATAAAAAGTTAGGAAAATGTTAGCATGATGAAGAATTTATTTTTTGGATTTTGTTTCTATCCCTGTTGTTAGGCGTGGCTAAGAAATAATATCAATGTTAACATTTTGCGATAAGGATAAAAACGATTAACCATAGATAAAATAAAAATCATTCATTTTGAGTGCGTACCAGATGCACAATAAAAGACCCAAGGGTATGGGCGGATAGTCATGAAAAAAATTATTATTCCTAGCATTGTGCTATTATTTGCATGTAGTTGTTCTTCATACAAAATAGCCAATTCTATGTGGTACAATGTAACTCCATCAGAACTTCAAGGAGCTAAAGGCGAAGTGGTAAATGGACTTTATTTTTATGAAGATGGAAATGTGTCCATGAAAACAGCCGTTGTTAGCGATACGACAATTATCGCAAAACCAATTTTAACAGGATGGGGGACTTATAGTCATTCAGGAACAATAAAAAAAGGAATACGCCTCAAAATTAACACAGCGTTTAAATTAGATGAAAAAGCAGTTGATTATGATGGAATTATAACAAAAAATGGCATGCTATTATATGCATCTGATTCAACGGCTCTTGTTTTTCAACGTGCTATTAAAAATAAATAAAAGAATAATTATGAGAAATGTTATTGTAATTGTAGCAACCATGTTGTGTACGAGCTGTTCATCAATGGTTGGATTGGTTGATTACGGAATAAGCGAATGGGAGAAAATAGCTCCGGCTGATTCATATGACAGAACTCTTATAGATGCTTGGCAAAGCGGTATAGGAGGCAAGGTGCTCGCAACAAGCAAAGTCGTGGCTTCTGCGTTTAGCAGTTCTTCTAATGAAGCAAGCCAAAAAGTAGAAAATATAATCGATGATGCAATCAATAGGCTTAATTCCAGTGAATGGAGTCATAAAAATGATGTGGCTAATTGGTTTGGAGCAATTCTTACAATGGGAGATGCAATGATTGCTCAACATAGATTGGATCAAATTGAAGAATATCTGCAAGATCCGGAAACAGCAATGATGATAGAATCTGTTGATTACACCACAGGAACTATAAAATGGAAGGATAGTGCTCAATATTTTTCCGATCTGAAGGAATTAAGGGAAAGTGAATTGTCAAACTCTTTTAATGAACTGTCAATTGAGATGACACCATCGGAATACTATTCTTTGCCAAAAGCGGAACGGCAAGAGATAGACGTGTTGATATTGCAAGGTACTAAAAACGAAGAATCGCAGCCAGTTGTCATAGCAGCGCAACCTGCAAATGAGGAGGTGCAGCAAGAAACGGTTTCTCTGTACGTGGACAAGATAGAATCTTCAAGTGTGGGGGGGTATAAATTTAATAGTATAATGCTTTCTGATACACAAAGAGAAGAGTTGGACGATATCGTTGAATATTTAGCAGCAGACAATTCGATTTTAATTGAAATTGTCGGGCATACTTGTTCAATTGGCTCTGAAAAAGGAAATTATAATGTGGGATTGCAGAGGGCAGACAATGCAAAAAAGTATTTGATTAGCAAAGGAATTGATGCAAATCGAATAAAAATTGTTTCCGAAAGCTATAATAATCCCAAAGCGCCTAACGATACTCCGGAAGGTAGGGCGCAAAATCGCAGAGTGACATTTCGCGTGATAAAAAACTAATAATTATTTTGTAATATGTGCGAGCCAGAAGCACTAATGAGTCCCAAGGGCATGGGCAACTTTTGTGAAAAAATGGTGTTTACTTGTTATGACTTTTTTGGTCGGATTTTCGGCAATGGCTCAATGCGGAATCTGTTCAGGATACGGTTATGTTATAAGAAAAGAAACTTGTCAATCATGTCAAGGAAAAGGATCTTTTATTAAATATGTGCAGAAAAATTGTTCCTCATGTCAAGGGCGAGGATATACAGTCAAGACGTGTTCTTCCTGCCATTCTTCTGGATATTTAACTAATTCAAAAGCTTGTTCTACATGCGGAGGACGTGGATATCATATTATTGATAAAGGAGAATGTAGTCGTTGCAAAGGACAAGGGAGGATAAACATAAATCAATATCTGTCACAAGATTGTCCCTCTTGTGAAGGTGGTAGAGTAAAAATACAGAAAATATGCTCGGTTTGTCATGGGGATCGTGTAATCCAAGAGAAAATGAAGTGTTCTGTATGTAGAGGACAAGGGCATATAAAGCAAGCTTGTTATACATGTAATTCTACTGGTAAAAATTCTGAAAGGCATCGTCAAATATGTAATGTTTGCAAAGGCAGGGGAGAAATTGCAAGGCGAATAGTGTGTCCTACGTGTAATGGCGTAGGAAACAAATAAGTCTATGTTTTCTAGACTTGTCGTATTCGGTGCTTCTGACATATATCTCAGAGAGATTGTATGGGGAGAAAATAAATAGAAATTTATGAATTCCCTTTCCCGACTGTTGTATGCTCATGCGATTTCAAAGACAAACGAGTCCAATTATAAGATTTCCGATTTGTTCTTTCAAGGGCGGTAATATTGCTAGTAAGCATTCAAGGAATCGCATATTGTAGCGAGCAAAATGCTCGCTACTTTTGCATCATAAACATAGAGGTTATATGACATGTGAAGTAACTCTTACGGTATAAAAGAAACCGTTGGCGAACCGTTGGGGGGATTATTTTTTGCCGGTGATGATCGATTTGATGTCGTTCAGCTTGTTGAGGGCAGCCATTGGCGTGAGGTTGTCGATGTCGGTGTCGAGGATTTCATCGCGAATCTGGCTCAGCACCGGATCGTCGAGTTGGAAAAACGACAGTTGCACGCCGCCCTGCCGTGCATTGCCCATTTCGCTGAGGTTTCGTCCGGCGTCGGCGCGAGAATTGTCGGCTTCCAATTGCTTCAAAACTTCGTTGGCGCGCTTGACGATGACCGGCGGCAGCCCTGCGAGTTTTGCCACATGGATTCCGAAGCTGTGTTCGCTTCCGCCTTTCACCAATTTGCGGACGAAAACCACCTTGCCGTTTATTTCTTTGACCGACACGTTGTAGTTGACAATGCGTTTGAACGTTTTTTCCATTTCGTTCAATTCGTGGTAGTGGGTGGCAAACAGGGTTTTTGCATGGAATTTGGGATGCTCGTGGATATACTCGACGATGGCCCATGCAATGGAGATGCCGTCGTAGGTGCTGGTGCCCCGTCCCAATTCGTCGAACAGAATAAGGCTGCGTTCGCTCAGGTTGTTGAGGATTGCCGCCGCTTCGTTCATTTCCACCATGAAAGTGGATTCGCCGAGCGAAATGTTGTCGGACGCGCCGACGCGGGTGAAAATCTTGTCGACGATGCCTATTTGCGCCGCTTCTGCCGGCACGAAGCAACCTATTTGGCCCATGAGTACGATGAGGGCGGTTTGCCGAAGCAAGGCCGATTTTCCGGCCATGTTCGGGCCGGTGATCATCATGATTTGTTGAGATTCGTTGCCGAGAGCGACAGAATTGGCGATATATGGTTCGCCGGCAGGGAGCTGGCGCTCGATGACGGGGTGGCGTCCTTCCGTTATTTTGATATCCAGCGATTCGTCGATTACGGGGCGGATATAGCGGTTTTCGCTCGAAGTGCGAGTGAACGACAAGAGGCAGTCGATTTTAGCGGCAAGCGAAGCGTCCAGTTGGATTGCCGGTATGTATGTGGCCAGCGAAGCGACCAATTCGTTGAACAGGCGCGATTCGATCGATGCTATTTTTTCTTCCGCGCCAAGGATTTTTTCTTCGTATTCCTTTAATTCCTGCGTCACGTAGCGTTCAGCGTTGACCAGCGTCTGCTTGCGTATCCACTCGGCAGGCACTTTCTCCTTGTGGGCGTTGCGCACCTCGATGTAGTAGCCGAATACGTTGTTGTAGCTCACTTTCAAGCTTGGAATGCCCGTTTGTTCTATTTCGCGTTGCTGAATTTTCAACAAATAGTCTTTTCCCGAATAGGCGATTTCGCGCAGGTTGTCCAATTCGCGGTCGACTCCGGCGCGGATCACATCGCCGCGATTTACGGCAATGGGAGCGTCGGGGTTCAATTCGCGCTCGATGCGGTCGCGCATCGACGCGCAGGCGTTGATTTGTTCGCCGAAGGAGCGCAAAACGGCATTGTCGGCATTCTCGCAATAATCTTTGATGGGGACGAGGGCGGCAAGCGCGTTTTTCATTTGAATCATTTCCCGTGGGGAAATGCGACCCACGGCCACTTTCGACACGAGCCGCTCCATGTCGCCGATTTGTTCGAGCTGGCGGCGTATGGATTCGCGGCCGTCCTTGTCTTTGAAGAAATATTCCACGACGTCGAGGCGGTCGTTGATTTGCCGCACGGATTTCAGCGGGAAAAGAATCCACCGGCGCAACAAGCGCGCGCCCATCGGGGTGACGGTCTTGTCGATTACGTCGAGCAAGCTTTTGCCGTCGTCGCTCATGGGTTCGATCAATTCCAGATTGCGTACCGTGAATTTGTCGAGCCGCACGAATTTTTCTTCTTCAATTCGCGAAAGCGACGTGATGTGGCCGATTTGCGTGTGTTGCGTCAGGTCGAGATAAAACAAAACGACACCCGATGCCACTACGGCATTGTCCATTTTGTCGATTCCGAATCCTTTCAGGCTTTTGGTTTCGAATTGTTTCAAAAGGCGTTCGTGGGCCGATTCCTCGGAAAACATCCAATCGTCGAGCTCGTATGTCAGGTATTTCGCAGAAAATGTTTGGTCGAAGCGTTTTTTGTTTGATCGCTCCACCAACACTTCTTTTGGCGAGAAATTGGACAGGAGCTTGTCGACATAGTCGGTCGTGCCTTCGGCCGTCATGAATTCGCCGGTGCTGATGTCGAGAAACGCAACGCCGCAAGCGTTTTTTCCGAAATGGACGGCTCCAAGGAAGTTGTTTTCGCGGTAGTCGAGCATGTTTCCGTTGATGGCAACGCCCGGAGTGACAAGTTCCGTGATTCCGCGCTTCACAAGTTTTTTTGTCAGTTTCGGGTCTTCGAGCTGCTCGCAAATAGCCACTCTTTTTCCGGCGCGCACGAGTTTTGGCAGGTAGGTGTCGAGCGCATGATGAGGGAATCCGGCGAGTTCCGAACCGGCTCTTTTTGTCAGCGTGATGCCAAGAATTTCGGAAGCGACGATGGCATCCGTAGAAAACGTTTCATAGAAATCGCCTACGCGATAAAGCATGATTGCGTCGGGATGTTTTTTCTTCATCTCGAAGTATTGCTTCATCAGGGGTGTTTCGGTGTTTTTCTTTTCGGCCACGCTGCAAATATTTATTGCAAAGATAATGCAAGCCGAGCGCAGAGGAAAAAGAATTTATTCATTTTTCCTTTGCCAAGGCGCAGCTTATCTTATCGAAAGATAATACAAATCGAGCGCAGAAGCGCCAAACTTGTTTGAGTGATTATGCCGAGATGCAGTTTATTTTATGAAAAGATAATGCAAGCCGAGCGCAGAAAGCGCCAAACTTGTTTGGTTTGTATCGAGCAAGCTTGATTGTTCTGCTCTCACCTTTCGGTATATTTGGATAATATAGGATGCGCCTCGGGAATGCAAATCGAGCAAGCTCTTTGCATTCCACTCGGCTTTCACTATATTTGCATAACTATTCAATGATACGACCATGACAAATTTTGACAACGTCATTGACCGACGAAACACGCATTGCGTCAAATACGACGGAATGAAGAATCTTTTCGGGCGCGACGACTTGACGCCGCTTTGGATTGCCGACATGGATTTCGAAGTATGCCCTGCCATATCCGATGCCTTGTTGCAACGGTTCAATCATAAAATCTACGGTTATCATGCTGTCCCCGACAGCTATTGGCAATCGATCGTCCGGTGGCTGTCGCGCCGTCATGGCTTGAACGTGTCGCAGGAGGAGTTGTGCTATGTGCCGGGGGTTGTGCGCGGGTTGGCGTTTGTTGTGAATTTCTTCACGAAAAAAGGCGACAAGATTTTGATACAGCAACCGGTCTACCATCCGTTTAAGCATGTAATTGAAGGGAATGGGAGAATCGTTGTGAAAAATCCGCTTATATGCACCGACGGCAGCATAAAAATGGATCTTGCCCTGTTGAAACGCCAAATAGCCGAAGAACGTCCGAAAATGATGATTCTTTGCAATCCTCACAATCCCGGAGGCGTCGTTTGGGACAAAGACACGCTCCGGCAAGTGGCGCAGATATGCCACGACGGGAATGTGATTGTCGTGAGCGATGAGATTCATGGCGATTTGGAATTGTTCGGCAATCGCTACACGCCGTTTGCAACCGTTTCCGCAGAAGCGGAGGAAATTTCGATATCGCTTGGCGCCCCGTCGAAAACATTCAATATCCCCGGTTTGGCAAGTTCGTGGTGTGTGATTAAAAATCCGCGTTTGCGTGAAGATTTTTTCAATTTCTTGTCGGTCAACGAACTGAGTGAGCCTCCTTTTCCTGCCACGGTGGCGACCGAAGCGGCATACAACCTTTGCGAAGATTGGCTCAATGAAATGCTTGCCTACGTAGAAGAAAACGTCTGGTTTGTCGAGTCGTTCATAGGCAGTCGCATTCCGGAAATAAAAGTGTTGCGGCCGCAAGCCTCCTATTTGGTTTGGCTGGATTGCACAAACTCAGGGTTGAGCGGATGCGAATTGCGGGAATTGCTCATCGGTCATGCCCATCTTGCCTTGAACGACGGCGAAATGTTTGGCGATGGCGGCGAATGCCATGTGCGCCTGAATGCCGGTTGTCCGCGCAGCGTGCTTGAAAAAGCCTTGAACCAGCTTGCGGATGCATTCTCGGAGATTAGAGGAAAGGAATCGAGCCATGATTAAATACAAAGACGAGAAAGACAAATGCTACGGGATTGCCGGCATGGCAATCGGCATTTCCATTTGGAACGGAGAAAATCTGCTCTATAAAATAGATCTCGACGATGAGGCAAACGACTATATCACGTTCACATCCGATTTCTACTTTTCCGGCAATCCGGCATTGCCTCCGGTGGAATCGTGGCATCAAACGCTGAAACGTTATCAAATGACAATCGGCATGCTCATTGCCAATATGATGTGCCGCGCTTTCCCGACGGGCGGGTTGAAATATCAAGACGTGGAAGATGCCATTTTCGAAACTGTCGCCGAAGAAGGGCGGCATTCGTGCCAACTCGACGACGATGAAATTAAAAACCTTTTTCAAGACGCTTATTCCTACATGGAAAGGGCTTTCCGGAATCAATCCGTCAGGGAAATTGCTCGCCAGTTTGCTGCAAAACTGCAAGAATGCCGTTCGTTGACAAACTATGAGGTGAAAGAATTGCTCGGCATGTTGGAAGAAGAATAGCCGCAGCTTGTCAAAGCAGTCTCAAATACTGCCCCTCCGTCAGCTCTTGGTTTTTGTCGAGCTTGTTCATTTTCAACAGGGATTTGAGTTTTAGGCCGTATTCCTGCGCTATCGAATGCGAAGTATCACCCTGTTTCACCTTATGCGCTCCTGGCGCACCGTCGGGCATTTTTTCGTTTTTTTCCTGCAAATAAAACATGGTGCCGGCAGGTAGCATTTCTGCTGATTTCCCGAGGTCGTTATAGTCAAGCAATTTTTTCTTTTTCACGCCGAACTCTTCCGAAAGGCTGTCGTAAGTGTCGCCTTCGTAAATCGTTACATAATACAATCCCCATTTCTGCCGGATTTTGTGCATGATGCGAAATTCTGCCACAATGTCCATGTCGATGCTATGTTCCAGCGTTTCGTCGCCTTTGAGTTCCTTGCGCTTGGACACGACCGGCTGGCCGCTGTCGAATTGTGCAAGCTCGTACAGCTCAATGATATTTATCAATTTCGCTGCATAGGAAGGGTCTGTGGCGTAGCCGCAACGTTTCAACCCTTTCGCCCAGCCGGCGTAGTCGGTTTCTTCCAATTCGAATAGTGGCGCATATCGCTTTTGTTTCAGGAAACGCGCATGGTCCTCAAACGATTCTTCCGCATTGGCATATTTCCGGAAGCATTCGTTTTTCTCATCGTCGTCGGCATAAATGCCTTCTCCTTTCCATGATTTATGGCATTTTATCCCGAAATGGTTGTTTCCTTCCGAGGCCAATCGCGACATGCCGGCTCCGCTTTCCAACAAGCCTTGCGCCAATGTGATGCTGGCAGGGATGCCGTATTCTTGTTGCTGGCGCACGGCAATTTCTTTATATGTTTCGATATAAGACAAATAGTCGACAGAGAGCGATTGTCCTTGGGCCGTGGAAACGAAAAGCAAAAAAATCGGAAGCAAGAGCGATTTAAAGAAAAAATCCGTACTTTTGCCAAAACGTGTCTTCATCTTATGAAAGAATTAAAACTTACGACAAATATACAAGTTTGTGCTTACAGCGAACTTGTGGAAGAGGACAAAATTTTAATCGACAAGGCAAAAGCGATGACGGAAAAGTCCTATGCCCCATATAGCAAATTCCATGTGGGCGCGGCGCTTTTGCTTTCCAACGGGAAAATAATAGGCGGGGCGAACCAAGAAAATGCGGCATTCCCGTCAAGCATGTGTGCAGAAAGGACGGCCGCATACTATGCTCATTCCAAATATCCCGACGCGAAATTTGAGAAACTTGCCATCGCCGCATCGACCAACGGTAAATTCACAGACAGCCCCATTTCGCCGTGCGGCTCGTGTCGTCAAGCCATTTTGGAATATGAAAAGCTCGGGGGGCAGGCATTGAAGATCTATCTTTACGGGGAAAAAGAGATTTACGTGCTCGAAAAAGTTTCCGATTTGCTTCCCTTGCAATTCGACAGTTTCTGATCCGCATGCCGAAGAAGCTAAAAATAGTCGTTGCTCCGAAATACGAGCAATTGAAGCCTCTAATCGCCGCGATTCCCGATTCTATCGCCGAACAAGGGGAAATCATCTATAAGGATCGCAACACTGTGTATCGCACCCTCTTGGGGGAAAACGATGTCACCGTAAAGTCGTTCCATGTCCCGGCATTCCTAAACCGAATAGCCTATACTTTCATTCGTAAAGGCAAAGCGCGGCGTTCTTTCGAGAATGCCGTCGAATTGGGCAAATTGGGCATCGGGACGCCCGAACCTGTCGCCTATATCGAAGAATATGAAGGTGGTTTGCTTGCGCGAAGCTACTACATCTGCCGCATGTTTGCGGGGAGCAACATCCGCCATTGGGAAACAATCGACCATTTTGAGGACATGATTCGCGCTTTTGCCGGTTTCATCCTCGATTTGCATCAAAAAGGCGTGCTGCACAAGGATTTCACGCCGGGCAACATTTTATTTGACACGGATGGCAACGGCCGGTATCGCTTTGTGCTTGTCGACATCAACCGCATGAAATTCGGCGTGTCCGATCGTCGCTTGCTTTATCGGAATTTCGGCGCTCTCAACATAGAAAGCGAGGAAGAAACGGCTCGTGTGGCCAAAGAATATGCGCGGTTGGCAGGGCTCGATCCCGAGGAGATGGGGAATATGGCCGTCAAATTGCTGCGCGGCTACCATGCCAAGAAACGCCGCTTGCGCATTCTGAAACGATGCTTCGGCAGAAAGCGGAAAAAATAACAAGCCACACAGCCTCTTGCATTTCGATGAGAAAAGCGCCGCGGCAACGGTTGGGAATCGTTTGTCGCGGCGCAGTGTATGTCGGGTTTCGGTCGTAGCGTCGAGGGGTTTGTCAGAAATTATAACTGAGTCCGACGCTGACCACGTTGCTTTCTTTCTCTTCCGTCCATTCCCAGAGAGTGTCGTTATAAGCCTTCTGCTGCAACATGCCTACATCGAACGATGCGGAAACCGTCAGTTTCCATACGTTTAGGCCCACACCGAACCGCCAACGCAAAGAAGATTTGTTGTATAAATCGAAATAGTGGCGGGTTTGGAATGTTTCATGTTGGTTGATGGCGATGCCGTAGTAAGGGCCGGTCAATACGTCCAAACTCAATTTGGCAATCGGGAAGCGATAGCCGCCGAAGCATGCCACTCCGATTCCCACTTCCGTTGTGTGGTCGTCCTTGTCGCTCGGTCCCTTTGGGAGCGTCATGCCAACGGGCGGTATGGCTTCCGGGATTTGAGGATGCCCATGCGCTTCGTAGTAAAAAGCCACTTGCGGACGCACAAACAGCCCTTTCACGAGAAAGGCAGTGTAGCTTCCGCTGATGGTTGAACCTTTGAAGTCGTTGAAGCTTTCGCCGTTCAGCTGGCTTTTCACTGCATCGTCTTTCAGCAGCGAAAAATTGCCTTCTGCGCCGACAGAAAAGCCATTGCGACAATGATCCTGCGCAGCCATTGGCAGTGTTGCCAATGCGATTGCTGCTATCACGAATAGTTTTTTCATAGCATGTAACTTTTTGTAGTTTGCAATTATACGATTTTTATGGGGGGGGGGAAAAAAGGTTTTGTTAAAAAATATCAATCAACTTCTGTGGTTTCAATTCTTGGAAGGATTCCGGCAGGCAGAACTGCTTTCTCCGGCTGCCGGTAGTGGTTGAGAGGTCGGTGAAATTAGGCAAACGCACAGTTCTTCTTTATTAGCGTGCTCTGCACGTAAACAGAGGATTCAGAAATGGTTGAGAGTTTGTGACTGAGGGTTAATAACTGCGAAGTTGGCAAACACGCAATGTCCTCCTCTGCCGTGCGAAGCGCGGATAGGGGAGGAGCCGCAGGCGGAGGGGTTTTGTGGTTTAGAGTTGAGAGTTTAGGGTTGAGTTCTCCCCTATTAGCGTGCTCCGCACGTGAACAGCGGAGAACATTGCGTGTTTCCCAAACAATGCCTATTCAAATGACTGAATGTTATTTCTGTGGTTCGGGCATTCCTTCTTTTTTCTTCAGTTCCGGATAAGCAATGCGCGTGTGGAACATCGTGCGCAACCGCGAAATGAACACTTTCTTCACCACTTCCACGTCGCGGAAGCTAAGCGGCGAATCTTTCATGAGCCCTTGCGCTATCTGTCCGTCGATGATTTTGTTGACCAATGCCGTGATCGTCTCGTCGTTGTACTCTTTGAGGCTTCGCGATGCTGCTTCCGTCGCGTCGGCCATCATCAATATCGCCGTTTCCTTGCTGCGCGGGTTTGGTCCCGGATAGGTGTAGGGGGCAGGATCGACGGGGACGCCGCCATTGTTGTTGCAAGCCGTGGTGTAAAAATATTTGGCGAGATTCTTGCCGTGGTGTTCGAGGATGAAATTTTTGATGATGCCCGGCAACTTGCTTTTTTCGGCGAGCCGCACGCCGTCGGTGACGTGGCGAATCACTATTTTCGCGCTCTGCTCCGGAGAAATCAATTCATGCGGGTTCACATCGTGCTGGTTTTCCGTGAAGAAAGCAGGGTTTTCCATTTTCCCGATATCGTGGTAGAGAGCGCCTGCACGAGCCAATTGGTAGTTCGCGCCAATTTCTTTTGCTGCTTCCGAAGCGAGGTTCGACACTTGTACTGAATGTTGGAACGTGCCCGGGCATTTTTCGGAAAGTTCCTGCAACAACGGGTTGTTTACATCCGACAATTCCACCAATGTCACTTTTGAGACGAAGCCAAACAAGCGTTCGAACACGAAAATGACAATATAGGCAAACGACAGCAACACTGCATTGCCAGCGAAATACAAGAAAACGCGGAAATCGATATTGCCTATATACCCTGTCTCGATTATGCAGAGAGCCGTGTAGGCAATGGCATAGGTCGTCAGCACGAATATGGCCGTGCGAATGAGTTGCGAACGTTTCGACAATTCTTGCAATGTGTCGATTGCCACAATCGAAGCCGAGAGGTGCATGACGATGAATTCCAATGGATGGCCTGCTATCAAGCTGCATAAAAGCACTTGTACGACCGACAAGAAAAATGCCGTTCGCGAATCGAAGAACGTCACGACAATGACGGGCAGCAGCGTGACAGGCATGATGTATTCCCCATAGGTGAGCCGTGGCATAAAGCTGTAAGCGACAGCCGTCAAGCCGACAAGCAATAGGAGGATGAACAATAAATTCCGTTTATTGTTGAAAATGCTTTCCCTGCGATAGTACGACAAGTGGATATACAGCAAAAAGAACAGTCCGGCGATGGCTATGGCAAAGCCTACAATCGGATAGCCCGCGCCTTCGCTTTCGATGCGGTCTTTCTCCATCTGTTCGTAGGACCGGATTGCCATTGCTTTTTGCGGCGTGACGATTTCTCCGCGGTCGATGATGCGTTCGCCTTTTTCGATTGGCGGGCGCACGCACGCGCTTCGATACGCGCTTTCAAGATATTTTTTATTGTAGTCGTTGTCTTTCGTGTAGTTCGGACGGATGAAGTCGGCATAATTCACCGACGACACGTGGAACATTGTTCCGCCGGCCGCTTCTATGTATTCATACGCTTTTCGTGCAGAAAACAGCTTGGATGTCGGTTTCTTTATCGTTCGCGCACTGTCGTCCGTGCGGATTTGTATAATCGGCAATTTGCCTTTCCGAATCGAATCGTAAACGCTGTTTTCGACAATGCCGACCTCATAGACATGCTGAATCGCTTTTTTCACAGAAGGCGGCACGCCTATCATTGCCGCTTTCTCCAGTTTTGCAAGTTCTTCAGAGCCTGCATGGGCATCATGCTTGAAAAAGGGCACAAATTCGTGCAGAATGCTGTCTTTTTTTGCCTGCTCCGTTTTCGCATCCAATTGCACGGCCATTCGATCTGCTGCAAACAAAGCCGGCCCGTCCCACGGTTTTCCTATTTCGTAGGACAATGCCTTGTGTGTCTTTTCGGGGACGAAATAGACAGTCAATGCAGCTGCGACGATAAAAAACAACGCATGCAGCCAATATTTTTTCTCAAAAAGCTGATATTTACCCATGGCAACAATGAAATTATTAACTGGTTCGGACAGCCGATTTTACGCCGTTGATTTTTTTAATTTGCTTGCATAAGCGATTGACAATCGACACGTCGGAAACGCGAACAACCAATTTGCAGGAGAAAACGCCTTCGGTCGCTTCGATGTCGAGTTTGCGGATGTTGATCGACATGTTGATGGATATTTCGGAAATCAATTCTTGCAAAATGCCCATTCTGTCGATGCCTTCCACCGAAAGTTCGGCCAAAAATGTCGTAACCAGCGGCGATTCTTCCCAACGGGTTGCGACAAGGCGGTTTCCGAAACTGCTTTTCAGCCGCATGGCCACTTCGCAATCCATTTTATGCACCACCACGTTGTTGTCGTCGTCGACATAGCCTACGACGTCATCGCCCGGAATGGGCTTGCAGCAAGGCGCTATCTTGTAGTTGTGCATGCCGTTTTCCGTGCGCAGTTCGTACACCTTCTTTGTGTCGATGGGAGGCTTTTCTGCTGTGGCGTTATTGTCTTGGCTTTTTTCCTGCGTGGCAGCCGGCTGGTCTTTTTTATTGCTCTTTCCGGCAAACGGCCAAAGGCGATTCAACAGGCCGGGATTTTGTTTTTTGCACAAGGATTTGACGACGCTGTCGGTCAATTCTATCGTGTTGTTCCCGATTGCGAAGTACAAATCGTCGCGTGTCATGAGATGGTAAAGCGCCATCAGCCTGCTGACGAATCGATTTTCATCTTCAAGCGCATAGTCCGACGCTATTTTGGCAATGACGCGCTCGCCTTTTTCCGATATTTTTTTCCGTTCTTTTTTCAACGCTGTTTCAAGCCGCGTCTTTGCTTTGGCTGTTGTGACGAAATTAAGCCATTCGGGCAATGGCTTCTGGGTTTTCGACGTGAGCACTTCCACTTGGTCGCCGCTCTGCAATTTGTACGAAATAGGCACGAGCCGATGGTTCACCTTCCCTGCGATGCTGTGCGAGCCGATTTCCGTGTGGAGCGTGTAGGCCATGTCGAGTACCGTGGCGTCTTTCGGGAGCGTGATCAAATCGCCCTTAGGCGTGAACACGATTATTTCCGTGGCAAACAGGTTCAATTTTATCGTATCCATGAAATCCACGGCGTTCGGGCCGGGCTCGCGCAACAAATCGGTGATTGTCTTCAACCATGTTTCCAATTCCGACTCTTCGTCGCTTTCTCCGATTTTGTATTTCCAATGGGCGGCGAACCCGCGTTCGGCAATGTCGTCCATTTTCTGGCTGCGGATTTGCACTTCCACCCAATTCCCGTCGGGTCCCATGACGGTAAGGTGCAATGCACGATAGCCGTTGGCTTTCGGCGTGCTCACCCAATCGCGCGTGCGAGTCGGATGAAGGCGGTAGATGTCGGTTATTGCGGAATATATGTTCCAACAAATTCTTTTTTCTTTCTCGTCGGCATCGCAATCAAACACAATCCGGACGGCATACAAATCGTAGACCTCTTCAAACGGGACATGCTTCGTCTCCATTTTGTTCCAAATGGAGAAGGCAGATTTCACGCGCGCCGTCATGGTGTATGTCAATCCCATATCGTCCAATTTTTGGCGAATGGGCGCTGAAAAGTTCTTGAACATCGTGTCGCGCGACACTTCGGTTTCCTCTATTTTTTGCCGGATTTCCTTGTATTGTTCGGGATGCTGGTATTTGAAGCTTAGGTCCTCCAATTCGGTCTTTATCGCGAACAAGCCGAGCCGGTGGGCCAATGGCGCGTAGATGTAGAGCGTTTCGCCTGCGATTTTATACTGCTTGCTCGGGAGCATGGAGCCTAATGTGCGCATGTTGTGCAAGCGGTCGGCCATCTTGATAAGTATCACGCGGATGTCTTCCGCCATCGTGAGGAGCAATTTCCGGAAGTTTTCTGCTTGCACGGAGGCTTTGTCCCCGAAAATGCCGCCGGATATTTTTGTCAGCCCGTCGACGATCATGGCTATTTTCTTGCCAAAGTTCAGCTCGATGTCCTCAACGGTGTATTCGGTATCTTCCACAACGTCGTGGAGCAACGCGGCACAAATCGAGGTGGAGCCCAATCCGATTTCTTGGCTGACAATTTTTGCCACTGCAATCGGGTGAAGGATATAGGGCTCGCCGGAGCGGCGCCGTATGCCATTGTGCGCGTCTTTCGCAAAAAGATAGGCGCGTTTTATGATTTCCACCTTTTTCCGGTGATTGCTTCGCAAATATCCATCGAGCACCTCTTGAAAGGCGGCTTCAATGTTTTGCTCTTCCTGTTCGGGAGTCAATCCCAATGCGTTATAGTCCGTTGTTTCCACGCAGGTTGTAAAATTAAAAAATTAGCCAACATACAAATTTATGAAAATACTGCCAGTTCTTTCGAAATTTCCAAATTTTTTTTGCCGGAAATTGAAAAAAACAAGTTTCGTGGCGGTGTGTCGTAATTGCAAACAGCTGCGTTGTTATCGGGATTCGGACGAAGTCAATTACGAAAGTGCACTTCTGTCGCCCTCTCCCTCAATGTCTTGATTTTAATTCTAACATGCCAGAGGGCTGAGCTAAAATTTGCCATTTTGACATAGCTCCATTGGGAGACTATGATTTTTTTGGAAAACCGACGTTGCTGCCAGCAATGCCTTGACAAGGCATTCCGGCATCCGATGGGCCAAATAGAAGCAAATGCGATAGAAGAACGGAATGTTTTTATATGATAAAATCGAGCGATTGCTCTCGGGGAAAGTCGTTTTCCAGCGGTGAATGTCTCGATGCCGTCCTCTCAGCATTTTTATTTTTGCCGTGAATTGAAGGAAGCGGATAAACGGCGAATATGTTTTTGCCAATTCGGGCGATTGCAAGGCAAACCAAGCGTCGGCAGCCTCCACAAACCGCAAATGATCGGACAAAACGCGGTCGGCTTGGCGCGTGGTCAGCGAATCGGCGGTTTCTTTCCGGTAGTGGTAGTAAGGCTTGTTGTAGATCACGATGCGTCGTGTGAAAATCATTGCACGGAAAATGATGCCCAAATCTTCCCAGCAATCCACGCCTTCGAAAAAACGGATGTCGTGCTCCGTCAGGACAGACCGGCGAATGAGTCGAGTGCAAAGCGAGCAATGGAGCGTGTCGAGTGGCATGTCGTTGAGCGTAGGGAAATCGAGAGAAGGGAAGCTCACGGTTCGGGTTTTCCTGCCTGTTTCGAGGAAATAGGGCGTGCACACCATGTCGGCTCCTGTCGTGTCGGCTTCCCGAAGCAAATCGGCATACATGGAAGCGTCCACCCAGTCGTCGGCATCGCAATGCACGACAAATTCACCATGTGCCATGTCGAATCCCCGCTGGCGGGAATAGGCGCTTCCCCGATTGTGGTCGTTTCGGACGACGATAATTTGGCGCGCCCGATGGGGGAATGCCGCAATTTCCGTTTTCAGGATTTCGGCAGATTGGTCGGTCGACCCGTCGTCGACAAAAATAAATTCCACCTCTTTCCATAATGTTTGGGCCATCAGCGAGCGGACACATTGCGCGATGTGCCGTTCCGCATTATAGAACGGGACAATGACAGAAAGCCGGATTTTTCCCTCGTTGGAATCCATACATACAAAGATAAACGTTCTTCTCTAATTCGGCAAAACAAATCCGGTTTGAGCAAATTTCACCTTTGTGGAGAAGGGTGCGGGTGGGAGGTGAAGGCGTTGCCGTGTTGCGGCTTAATTTTGCTGTTTGTCGTCGGCAGGAGTGGCGTGCGGGCGGCTGATCGCTTCCAAATTGCGCATCAAGCCGGCGTATTTCGCTCTTTTGACGGCCGATTTGCGGAATATGCGTTGAAAGTCGGCAATGTCCATGTTTGCCATATTGTCGAAAGAAAGCGACAAGAATTCTTCCGTCGGGCGGAATTCGTCGATGCGGGCAGGAGTGGCGAAGCGATTGTGGGGACAAACTTTTTGGCACTCGTCGCAGCCATAAACTTTGTTGCCGAGGCGTTCGGCCGTGCCGTCGGGGAGGTCTCCGCGGAGTTCTATTGTGAGGCAAGATAGGCAGCGGCGCGCGTCTACGGCCGAAAAATCGTCCTGCAATGCATTTGCGGGGCAAGCGTCGATACATTTCCGGCAATTGCCGCAATGGGATTCGTCTGTTTCCTTGTCGGCCGGAAGATGCAATGTGGTCAATATTTCGCCAAGGAAAAAATAAGATCCTTTATGGGGAATGATGAGCTGATTGTTTTTCCCGATGAATCCGATTCCGGCTTTGGCTGCCCAATAACGCTCGCGCAAAGGAGCCGTGTCTACGCAGCAGCGGCATTCGCAATCCCAATTGGACTTCATGAATTCGGCTATTTTCGACAATCGGCATTTGACGGCATCGTGATAGTCCTTGCCGTAAGCGTAGTAGGCGAATTGCGGAGCGCTTTCGGATTGGAAGGATTGCGGATAGTAGTTGGCAGCAAGCGAAATGATGGTTTTTGCGCCCGGAAGGAGTTCGGACGGATTGTCGCGAAGCGGCAAATGGCGGCACATGTAGTCCATTGCTCCATTTTTTCCCGAATCGAGCCATTTGCGGTAGGCGGCAATTTGGTTTTCATCGACCGGAGCCGCTTCGGCAAAGCCGCACGCGTCGAAACCGCAAGAAATGGCAAAATCGCGGATCTGCTCTTTACATGAGGATGGGGAGAAATTTGTATCCATTTTCTTTCAGCCATTCGATTGAGCGCGGCAGCGCGTAGCGGAGATTTCGTTCAGCTTTCAGAGAATCATGGAATACAATTATCGAACCGTTCCGGCAATATTTCTTTACGTTTTCGAATACTTGTTCGCCATTCAATTTCTCGCTGTAATCGCGTGTGACCAAATCGTACATTATGATTCTCATATTGTCTTTGATGGCAGCAGCCTGTTTCCAACGTATCAGTCCGTGTGGAGGCCTGAACAACGGGCTGTCGACGAACTTGTGGGCTTCTTGGATGTCGGCTACATAGCGCTTTGTTGTCACGATGGAGCCTTGTATGTGGTGCATGGTGTGGTTGCCGACGCTATGTCCTCTGCCGACAATATCGGCATAGACTTCGGGATGCTTTCTGGCGTTGTCGCCGACACAGAAGAATGTTGCTTTTATGCCGTGGGAATCGAGCAAATCCAAAACCCACGGTGTCACTTCCGGAATCGGGCCATCGTCGAATGTGAGGAAGATTGTTTTTTCCTTCATCGGAATGCGCCACACTGTTTCCGGAAACAACATTCTGTAAATCAAGGGCGGTTGTTCTATGAACATGATTTTTCGATTGTCGGTGGTTTTAATTTGCTAACAATTTTTGTTTCCTGATTGTTTCAAACGTGGTCCAATATTCGTCGGCTGTTTCGATTGCTTTTTTGTATTCCGGCTTTTCGTTGAGCAGGGTTTGATACCGTTTTTGGTCGTAGCTCGACAGCATTTGTCCTGCTTCGCGCACATAGGAGAAGAGCCGGTCGTTCGGCTGCCGTGGCATTTTGCGTTGCGCGGCTTTGTCCAATGTGCGGCGGAATGCGCTCCAAATGTCGACGCCTGCTTTTTCGACTGCCGCAATTTTCTTTTTCGCTGCGTTCGGATTTCCTGCGGCATAGGTGGCGAGAAGGCGCAAGAATCCGCCGTCGTCGTAGAGCAATTGGTCGCCGTCGGAAATAGGCTGCCAATAGGTGAGCGTTTGGAAATAAATCATGTGGCGCGAGAATCTGTCGATGGCATGGGAAATGATGTTGTCGGCTATGCGCATGTCTTCTTGATTGCCGGTGGCGCGGCCGATGGTGTAAAGCATTTCCGCTGTTCGGAAGCAGAATTCATAGTTGCTTGCCACTGCAAATTCCGGTAATTTCTTTTCTTTCAGTAACAAAATGTCGCGAGCTTTTGAAAAACGCCCGATGGCATAATCTGCGGTTCTGGCCGATGGCGGGAGCAGCGGGTAAATGGTGTCGGATTTTGATGCTTGAAAGGCTATTTCGCCTTCTTTGATGAGCCGTTCAGCCAAGTCGAGCATTGCCAATCGGGTTTGCGTCACGATGTCGCGATTTATTTCATCGAGGTAAGGCATGTTGTCGGCCGATACCGTGTCGAGTCCGCTCCAACGGAATTTTTTTGTGATGTTGTCGTATGCTTTGTCGGTGTAGCCGGCGCCCACGCTGGTGTATCGGTCTTGGCGGAATGGCGTCACTTCGAGCGCGAGACCTGTCTGCGCGATGTAGGGCGAAGCGAACGAATAGGTCCGGGAGGCAATCCATTTGACAAAGTTTATGGGGCGTTGCCAGCCGCCTGCGATGTTGGACACGATGATGTCGGTCGTCACTACTCTCGACTCGTTGATGTTTGTGTTTAGCTTGGTGGCAGAATGGTCTTTGAGCAAGTCTATTTTCATCCGGTCGGCGACAAGAGGCGCATATTCCGGCGCGATACGTCCCGATGCGGCCAAAGCGTCGGCATCAATGTCGATTGCCATGACGGGATGGTTGAACACAGGCTTTCTCCCTGCAATCGATTTGGGATCGTAGAAATCTTTCAAAGCTGCTTCTGCGGGATATTCTTCTTCGTTCTTTTTTATGGAAGCGGAGAGCCGTTGCTTGTAGGCATAGGTGTCGGGGGCGGCTATCATGGGAATGGGAGGTGCTTCGAAATAGGGATAATGAGCCTGCATGATATACCAATCGGAACTCAAATAGTCGGTATTGAGCGTGCGCACGTCGGTGCGGAATCCTTCGGTGTCCTGGATGTACCATACGGGGAACGAGTTGTTGTCGCCGCTGATGAAAAGAATGGAGTTTTGGTCGACGCTCGACAAAATGTTCATCGCATAGTCGCGGCATACGGTTCTGCCTCGGCGATCGTGGTCGTCCCATGTCTGTCCTGCCATTTGGAGCGGAATGAGGATGCCGGCGGCGAGCGATATTCCGGCAGCGATGCGCCCTGCATGGAATTCCCTTCGTTTGTCGATTTTTCTCAACGCTTTGCATATCAGTCGATACAACCCGATTACGCCGAGTCCGATCCAAATGGAGAAAGCGTAGAACGAGCCGGCGAACGAATAGTCGCGCTCGCGTGCTTGGCCGGGGATTTGATTCAGGTATAACACGATGGCTATTCCCGTCATGAAAAACAACATGAACACAATCCAACATTGCCTTTTGCCTTGTCGCCCTTGTCGTCCCTGCCAAAGCAATCCGAGCAAGCCAAGGATGAAAGGCATGCCGTAGTAGAGGTTGTGCCCGGCGTTGCCTTTTCCGAATTCTTCGGGGAGCAACGATTGGTCGCCCAAGCGGATATTGTCGAGCCATGGAATGCCGCTAAGCCAATTCCCATGATTCACCTCTCCATTTCCGCAAATGTCGTTTTGCCGCCCCACGAAGTTCCACATCAAATAGCGCCAATACATGTGCCCCACTTGATATATGGCAAAAAATTTAATGTTGTCCCAATAGGAAGGCTTCAAAGCCTTTACGGTTTCCACCTTGTCGCCTTTTTTCACATGGGCGGTGATTTCTTTTTCTGTAATTCCTCCCACCCAGCTTTTGTAGTTGGCAGCCGAAGCCGGATTGTAGACGCGTGGCAGGAACATGTACATTTCCGGAGCGTATTGGTATTCTTTCAGTGGCGGAATCTCGATATATTTGTCTTTTTCGTCGGGCGAAGCCTTTACGACTTTTTCATATCTCCGTTTTTTGATTTTATAAATGGCATGTCCATTCTTGTCGCGTTGCACCAAATCGTTGTTGATGGTGTAAACGGGCCCGTAAAATAGCGGGCGGTCGCCGAATTGGTCGCGCGCAATGTAGGAAGAAAGCGAAAACACGTTGTCGGGCGCATTGACATTCATTGGCACTTTGGAGGATGACCTCAACATGACGACGGCATAGGTGGAAAATCCTGCGAAAATCATGACGAGCGACATTGCAATGATACGCATTGCCCGAATCGGGGTGTGTTGCTTGCAATAGTAAAATAGGTAGACAAGCGCGAACAAGGCAAATGCGGCAGGAAGGTAGAATGTGTCGCCGATGAAGAAAATGCCGGAAAGCGCTAGCAATAGGAAAAACGATATTTTGATTCGCATGCCGCTGTTGCGGCGATGGAGCTCGAAAATCGACCAGCATGCGATGGCGATAAACGAAATTGTGTAGGCTACAACGCCCGAATTGAATTTGAATCCGAAATGGTTGACAAACAACAGTTCGGCTTGTTGCGCAATCGACAAGAATCCCGGCACCATGCCGTAGAGGATAAAGACAATGATGGCAAACGACAGCAGCAATACGGACAGCGTCATCCACCAACGTGTTCGCCGCGTTCGCTTATAGTAGACAGCCAAGGCGATTGCGGGAACGCATAGCAAATTGAGCAAATGCACGCCTATCGACAGTCCGACGATGTAGGCGATGGCTATCAGGTAGCGGTCGGAACGAGGATCGTCGCTCCGGTTTTCCCATTTCAATATGAGCCAGAATGTGAGGGCGGTGCAGAAAGAAGAGAAAGCATATACCTCGGCTTCGACTGCCGAAAACCAGAATGTGTCGCTCCATGTGTATGCCAATGCGCCGCACACGCCGCTGCCGAATATCAACGCTGCCTTGCGGCGAGAAATGCCTTGCCGGCCGGCCAGCAGGCGGCGAGCCAAGTGGGTTATGGTCCAAAACAGCAACAATATTGTGGCGGCGCTTAGGAGTGCCGACATGGCATTGATGCAAATTGCGACTTTGTCGGGGGAGGACGCGAAGTTGGAGAAGAATCTTGCCGTCAGGGCAAAAAACGGGTTGCCGGGCGGGTGTCCGACTTCCATCCGGTAGCTTTGCGCGATATATTCTCCGCAATCCCAAAAACTTGCGGATGGCTCCAAGGTCAATAAATAAGTTACGGCTGCGACGGCAAAAACCGCCCAGCCGAACGTATTATTGAGTATGTTGTATCTTCTTTCTGTCATTCAAAAAGTTTCGTTGTTCATTCGTTTTGCGCCGCATGTCTTAGCAATTCGGCTACGATTTGGGCGCAATCATCATTGTCGTTGAAGAATTTGTCGATTTCTTCAGGTTCTGCCAAATCGTAGAACATTTGTGTCGCGAAATAGACGTTGCGAGCGGCATCGGTCGAGCCGTCGGCAGTCCTCAGGATGGCTCGCTTGTAGCATCCCCATATATCGACGCCTGCTTTCTTCAATGCTTCCAATTCTTGTTTCGCCAAGTCGGAATTGCCTTCATAGCAAGTGAGGAGCATGCTGAGATAGCCGCCATCGAAGAAGAGGTAGTTGTCGATATAGCTCATGGCGCCTAATTGCCCGATGTTGAGCGACTGGTAGAAACGCATGTTTTGCGCGAATCTGTCGAGCGCTGCGCGAATGATGCGGTCCCCGTTTTCGCGGTCGGCCTTGTTGTCCGTCAAGTCGTAAAGCCTGTAATAGAACCGTGCGGTGCGGTCGGCGATGTCGAAATTCGACGGAACGACAAATTCCGGCAGTTTTTTCTCCATTAGCGTGAGCAGTTTCCGAGCTTTTTCGTAGCGGTCGGCAGCAAATTCCGGTGTGAATATGCGCGCAGGGAATGCTTTTGCGATGCTGTCGTCGAGCGACTTCAAATCTTGAGCTCCCGCGCCTTCTTCTATGAGGTTGGCAACAGTTTCAAGGATTGCCGTGCGCGTGGTGTTCACCATCCGGCTTGCCGTTTCGTCGAAATAGGGAGGATTCTCGGGTGTGGCCTTGTCGAGTCCGCCCCAACGGAATTTCTCGGTAATGTTGCGATAAGCATTGTCGGTGAATCCTGCTCCGATGGTGCCGTAAGAGCGGTTGTCGATCGGCGTGATTTCGTATGCCATTCCGCTTGTCTGCATGTAGTTGTTGAAAAGCGAATAGTATTCATCGGGGACAGTCATGGCAAAATAAAGCGGACGTTTCCATCCTTCGTTGATGTCGGAAGAGATGATGTCGAGCGACATTACTTTTGCCGAGGACAGCGTGTAGTTGTCTTTGCGTGTCGTATAGATGTCTTTTGTCGCATCGACTGTCAAATGATCGGCAACGGCAAATTCGTAGCCTGCGGGTATCATTCCGTTTTTCACCAATTGGGCCGGATCAAGCGGAATATACATGTTCGGATAGTTGAAATACGGATATTTTTCTCCGTCGTTTTCCGCAGAGTGGATTTCCGGATTGTAGTAGTCGGCAATTGCGTCTTTTACGGATTTCGGCGCCGTCGGATGCTCGAGGTAATGGCCGAAGATGCCAAACAGCCGCCGGTTGTAGGCGAATGTTTCGTTGTCGGCTTGCATCGGGAGCGGAGCTGATTCGTAAGCGGGACGGCGCATTTGGGCCATGTACCAGTCGGTGGCAAGATAGGAGAGATTGACAACTCGCACGTCGGTGCGCCAGCCTTCCACTTCTTGCGCATACCACAACGGGAATGTGTCGTTGTCACCGCTGGTAAATATGATTCCGTTTTTGTCAACGCTTGTCAGGTAGTTCATGCCGAAGTCGCGGCAAGCATAGCGGCCGGAGCGGTCGTGGTCGTCCCATGTTTGGCTGACCACTTGGAGCGGGATGAATATGCCCAATGCCACGGCGATTGCGGCTGCCGGCTTTTCGAACGAGTTTAGCATGACTGTTTTTGCCAAATGGCGGATCAGGCTGAAAAGGCCTGCCACGCCCATGCCCACCCAAATGGCAAATGCGTAGAACGAGCCTGCGTAGGCGTAGTCGCGTTCGCGAGGCTGTTCGGGCGTTTGGTTCAAGTAGATTACGATGGCGATGCCTGTCATGAAAAACAAGAAGAATACAATCCAAAATTGTTCAATGCCGCGCTTGCCTTTGTAGGCTTGCCATAGCAATCCGATGATGCCGAAAAGCAGCGGGAGCATGTAGAACACGTTGTGGCCGGCATTGCCTTTCCCCAGCTCGTCGGGCAACAACGACTGGTCGCCAAGCCGCGGATTGTCGATAAACGGGATGCCGGATATCCAATTGCCGTGCGTGATTTCGCCGTGCCCTTGAATGTCGTTTTGGCGTCCTGCGAAATTCCACAAGAAATAGCGCCAATACATGTAGTTGAGCTGGTATTGGAAGAAATATCGAAGGTTTTCCGTGAAAGTGGGCACTTCGACGGTTTGTGTCGCGTTGTCGCCATCGTAGACGATTGCTTGCACCGATTTTGTTTTGATGCCGCCCATGCACGATTCGTATTTTGCTTTCGAGCTGCTATCGTAAAGGCGTGGGAAGAACATGTTGGTGGAAGGGGAATAGCGATAGTCGCGATTGTATTCGTCGTCGATTTCGATATAGCGGTCGGGCGCGTCGGGTGTCGCTTTGACTTCTTTTTCGTATTTTGTCGCTTCTTCGGAAACCGGATTGCCGGTTGCATCGCGCAGCACGGGGGCAGAATAGACAGGCCCATAGAGGAGGGGGGTCTTGCCATACTGCTCGCGGTTGAGGTAGCTGCTAAGGGCAAATACGTTGTCGGGCGAGTTTTGGTCCATCGGCGTTTGTGCCGTGGAGCGGATCAGGATGAGCGCATACGAAGAATAGCCGGCAAAAATGACGGCAATGTAGAGCACCACGTTATAAAGAATCCGCACGGGAAGCCGTTGCCCGCAGAAAGCAAACAAGTAGATTGCCAAGGCGGCCGTCAGCAATACCGGAATGAACAAAGAATCTCCGATGAAGAAAATGCCGGAAAAGAAAGCCACCAGCAAGAAGACCCATTTCATGGCGTTTTCGTTGCGCTGCTTGTGGAATACGTAAATGCTCCAAATGAGCAATCCGGCGAATGCAAGCGCATAGGCAAGCGCTCCGGAATTGAAGCTGAACCCGAATGTGTTGACAAACAGCAATTCGGCGTATTGTGCCATTTCCACGAAACCCGGAACAAGCCCGTAAAGGATGAGCACGATGATGGCAAACGACAACAACAGTGCGAGCAGCGAACCTTTGACTGTGGTTTTTTCGAACTTGCGATAGTAGATCACAAGGATGATTGCCGGAATGCACAGCAAGTTAAGCAAGTGTACGGCAACCGATACGCCAATCACGTAGGCAATGGCTATCAGATAGCGGTCGGAGCGAGGATCTTCGCATCGGTTTTCCCATTTCAGGATAAGCCAAAACGTAAGTGCCGTGCAGAAGGAAGAAAAGGCATAAACTTCGCCTTCGACTGCCGAAAACCAGAATGTGTCGCTCCAAGCGTAAACAAGCGCGCCGCAAAGCCCGCTGCCCATGATGATGGCGAGTTTCGTCCAAGAAAGGAAATTCAGGTCGTCGTCGGCTTTGACGATTAGGCGGCGCACGAGATGGGTTATCGTCCAAAACAGCAGCAAAATCGTTCCCGCGCTAAGCAATCCGGACATGGCGTTGACGCATAGCGCGACTGTTTCCGGACCCGATGCGAAATGGGAGAAGAAATTGGCTGTAAGCATGAATATGGGGTTGCCGGGCGGGTGTCCGACTTCCAATTTGTAACCTTGCGCGATAAATTCGCCGCAATCCCAGAAACTCGCTGTCGGCTCGAGTGTAAGCATGTATGTGACTGTTGCCACGATAAATACGAGCCAGCCGAGCGTGTTGTTTATCTTGTTGTAGTTTCTCATCGAAATGAATTTGATTGTTTTATCGATTTAATTTGCAAAGATAAATTTGATTTATAGATATTGCAAGCCGATTGACGGAAGGCGTGCCGCTCTTTAACTAAATTGGCGGATTTAAACAAAATTAAAAAACGGTTTGCCGCATGGGTTGAAACGGTTGAATCTGTCAGTCGGTGCATGTTTTCGAATCGTCGACGGGTTCGCCGAGGTAGGGTTCGATGTGGATGTTGGCAATGGTGGATTGCCCATACTTTTCTTTCAATGTGTTTTCGACGCGATTGGCAATTTCGTGGGCTTCAACGATGGTCAGGTTCCTATCTACTTTGATGTGGAAGTCGAGGATGTAGATGTTTCCGTTTTTGCGAGTTCGCAAATGGTGGTATGCACGGACGCCGTCCACTTGCCCGATTACGCCGGCGATTTCTTTCGTGACAGAGTCGGGGAGCGACACTTCGAGCAATTCCCGAATCGACGGCAAAGCGAGCCGGTATGCCACAAGCCCGATGAACACGCTGACGATGGCTGCGGCTATCGGGTCGAGCACGCGCCATTGCTCGCCGAGAAACATGGCGCATCCGATTCCGATCAATACGGCGACGCTTGAAAAAGCATCGCTGCGATGATGCCACGCGTTTGCCACGAGGGCGGTGCTTTTGATTTGTTCGCCCGCGATGCGCGTATATTGGAAAAGCCATTCCTTGACGGCGATGGAAATGAATGCCATTATGAATGTGATCATTGCGGGGCGTGCCAACGGCTTGCCGTTGATGGCATCGATGATTGTCGCCGTGCTCGACACAAATAGCCCGATGGCAACAGCAAACAAGGCGAAACTGATGAGCATGGTGGCAAAGGTTTCGAATTTTCCATGGCCATAGCGGTATTTCGCATTTTCTCCTTTCGACGAAACTCCGATAAACACAATGACAATCACATCGGTCACCGAATCGGAGATGGAATGGATTCCGTCGGCTATCATGGCTCCGGAATGGCCGATTATGCCGGCGGCAACCTTTGCTGTCGACAGGACAATGTTGACAACGAATCCAATCCATGTCACTTTCTTTGCGCGTTCGGCTCGCGAAATGGCTGGATCGGGCGATGCGGGAAGATTGCGTTTCATGCTGTTGTCGTTTTAGAGTCGATTTCTGAAATGGTCAGAACCGGCTTGAACCGTCGAAACAGTGCGTGCAAATTTTGCATTTGGGAAGTCCGATGGCTTTCACCAAGGTTTCGATTTTGTTGAATTTCAACGATGTCAGCCCGAACCGGCGGCGGATTTCTTCGACTAATCGCTTGTATTCGGGCGAATCGGTCGTCGCATATTTTTCAAGGTTTTTATTGGCATCGCCTTCGAGGTCTTGTATGATGCGGCGGGTGATCAGCTCCATGTCGCTTTTCGACGAAGTGAAGCCAATGAACGGGCAACCGTAGATGAGCGGAGGGCAGGCAATGCGGATATGCACTTCTTTCGCTCCGTAATCGTAGAGCATTTTCACGTTGTCGCGCAGTTGGGTGCCGCGCACGATGGAGTCGTCGCAAAACAACAGCCGTTTCCCGTCGAGCATGGCGCGGTTGGGAATCAATTTCATTTTTGCCACCAGCGAGCGCATCGATTGGTTGCTCGGCGTAAAGCTTCGCGGCCATGTCGGCGTGTATTTGCAGATGGCGCGATGGTAGGGCACGCCTTTTCCCTCGGCATATCCCAAGGCCATGCCGACGCCGGAGTCGGGGATGCCGCAGGCGCAATCCACGTCGGAATCGTCTGTTTTTCCCATTTCCGCCCCGCAAGCGAAGCGCACCATCTCCACGTTGCGATTTTCATAGCATGAAGTGGGGAATCCGTAGTAAACCCACAGGAATGAACATATCTGCATCTCTTCGTTGGGCTCGCGCAATTGCGTGATGCCATCGGCTGTGATATGGAGTATTTCTCCGGGGCCGATATATCGCTCTATTTCGTAATCGAGATTCGGGAAGCAGGTAGATTCGCTCGAAACGGCGTAGGCGCCTTCCTTTCGTCCCACTACAATCGGCGTGCGTCCCAATTTGTCGCGAGCGGCGATGATGCCATTTTCCGTAAGCAGCAACATCGAGCAAGAGCCTTTGATCTTGTTGTAAACGTTTTCGATGCCTTCTTTGAAGGTTTGCCCTTGCGTGATGAGCAGAGCAATCAATTCTGTTTGGTTCGTCTTTCCCGAACTCAGTTCGGCGAAGTGGTGGTTCTCGGCGAGCAGGCTTTTTTCGAGTTCGTCGAGATTGCATATTTTCGCCACGGTCACGATGGCGAATCGGCCGAGGCGGGAGTTGAAAATGATTGGTTGCGGATCTGTGTCGCTGATTATTCCGATGCCGGAATTTCCGGTGAAACGATCGAGTTCGGATTCAAATTTTGTTCGGAAATACGCATTTTCCAAGTTGTGAATCGATCGTATAAAACCTTTGTCTGCATCGTAAGTCGCCATTCCGGCGCGGCGTGTGCCTAAATGCGAATTATAATCTGTTCCATAAAACAAGTCGGCTTTGCATGCCGATTTTGCTGTTACTCCGAAAAAACCGCCCATATTGCATATATTTGAAAAAATACATGCAAAGGTACGGCACTGCGTTGAGATATGAAAGACGGATTTTGGAAAAATCCGCGCAACGGAAGATTATTTGATTTCGTGGCGGATGTTTCCCTGTGTTTGCCACACGTAGAGCCGGTCGCTGGGGCGTATGCGTGAGTCGACACGAATGGAGAAACGCTCGCCGCGCACGGTTTTTTCGACCGGTTTCAAGTCGACGCGTATTTCGTCGACAGTCATGATGATGGCGCCGGTGGTGGGGCCGGTGATGACGATTTCGTCGCCTTTGCAGAGCTCGCCGTTTTCCATTTGAAATTCGGCCACGCGGATGTTGGAGAAATACCGGATGCCTTTGGCAGCATAGACTTTTACGCGAGTTGCGGAAGAGCCGTATTTTGCCGACCATTCGCCGAGCCGTTGTCCGAGATAGTACCCGTCCCAGAATCCTCGATTGAACACTTTCGACAAGCGTTCGTCCCAACGGGCGATTTTTTCTTCGGAGAACGTGTCGTCGATGCAAGCATTCAACGCTTCGTCGTAGCACGACACGACGGTCCGCACATATTCGGGGCCTCGGGCGCGACCTTCGATTTTGAACACGCGCACTCCCGCGTCAATCATTTTGTTTAAGAAATGAATTGTTTTCAAATCTTTTGGCGACATGATGTATTTATTGTCGATGGCCAATTTGTCGCCTGTTTCGAGGTCGGTCACTTCGTATCCGCGACGGCAAATTTGGGTGCATGCGCCGCGATTTGCCGACGAATTGCGTTCGTGGAGGCTTAGATAGCATTTCCCTGATATTGCCATGCAAAGGGCGCCGTGGCAGAACATCTCGATTCTCACTTTTTCCCCGTGCGGGCCTTTGATGTTTTCTTTTTCGATGCGGTCGTGGATGGCAGCCACTTGCGTCAGGTTTAATTCTCGCGCCAACACGACAACGTCGGCATAGTCGGCATAGAATCGCAAGGCTTCGGTGTTGGAAATGTTCACTTGTGTGGAAATATGCACTTCTTCGCCGATTTGGCGGGCATACCGGATTGCGGCCATGTCGGAAGCGATGATGGCAGAAATGCCGGCTTCTTTGGCTGCGTCGACAATGTCATGCATCCGTTCCATGTCCTCGTCGTAGACGATGGTGTTGACTGTGAGATAGCTTTTTAAGCCGTTTTCGTTGCAGATGCGTGCTATTTGCCGCAAATCGTCCAACGAAAAATTGTTCGACGATTTGGCGCGCATGTTCAGCCCTTCTATGCCGAAATAGATGGCATCGGCTCCTCCTTGAATCGCCGCATATAGCGACTCGTAGGAGCCGACGGGTGCCATGATTTCAAAGTCTTTTCGTTTCATCGCTTGTGGATTCTTGGCCGCAAAAATAGGCAATTTGGCTTAGCGTTCCAATATGATGAGGAGTTGTCCCGATTCGTCGAACAATCCTACGCGCCCGCCATACATCATTCCATAAGATTTTGTTTCGCCAATGGCGGCAAGGAGTTTTTGTTCGAATTCCATGTTCGGGCATAGTTTTAAGGAAGCAGCCATGTCGGAAGAGAACGACAGTTTTTGTCCGTCGCCTGTCGTGTAGGAACCGTAGAACGTGTTGCATCCGGAACTGCCGTGGGTTAAATGCTCTTCCGTGTCGAACCAAATGACGGGTTGTTCTTCTGTTTGTCCTTTCGATGGGAATCCGTCGGCGCTGACAATTTTCCATTCGCCCTGCAAGTCGGAATGCTTCATTTTTCCAATGCGTTTTTGCAGGCGTCCGACGATTGCCCCCGAAGCATCGGTGAGCGCAACGGTTTCTTTGCCATCGAATTTGGCTCCTTTGACTTTTTTCAGCATGTCGAGCATGCCGTTTTCAGTGGTCATGTCGGCACAGAGCATGCGGGTTGCTCCCACTTTGTCGAACGAAATAGCGCCGGGCGCGGCTGTCGTGTCGAGAGAGCCGACAAGGCGGTTGCAACCGGCAAACCCGTAAATGCGTCCTTCGCCGGCATTGATTCCTATATATGGCATTTTGTCGGCGACGGGCATGGTTTTGCCGCCGATGGCTATCACGTCCCATTCGCCGGCAAGGTTGGCAATGTCGGCTTTCTTATTTGTTCCGCATGCAGCGAGCGTTAACACTGCGATGCTTGCTGCCAAAAGTTTCAGATTTTTCATTGTGTCTTTTTTTTACATAAAACTTAAAAATTCATTATCACTGCATCTCCATGCGCGAAAAAATCAAGAGGCGCATAAATGTTCTATCAGGATTTTTGTGCCAAGACCAATCAAGACAAGTCCTCCGATAATTTCCATTTTGAAATTCAGCAAACGTCGTGCCAAAGCTCCAAAAAGGCTTCCGGCCACCGACATTGCAAACGAGACGGCTCCTATGATGCCGACGGGAAACAGCAATGAGCCGAAATCGGCATAGCCGGTGAATGCAAACGTGATGCCGACGGCAAGCGCGTCGATGCTTGTGGCGACGGCAAGCGTCAGCACGACGGCGAGCCGCGAAATGTCGAAATGGCATCCGTCGTTTTCCGGCTTTATGCCTTCGACGATCATTTTCACCCCGAGCAATCCGAGCAACCCGAATGCAATCCAATGGTCGCACGCTTGGATTTTATCGCTGAACAGGCTTGCGGCAAACCATCCGAGCAACGGCATTGCCGCTTGAAACAACCCGAAAAAGAACGCGGTGCGAATTATTGTCCGAACAACGATTTTTTTCAACAAAGCTCCGCTTGCCACGGAAACAGAAAAGCAGTCCATGGCAAGGCTGAAAGCCAGCAACCATATTTCCCATGCGTTCATCATGACAGCTTGTCTTTTTTCAAGGTTTGCGTATTTGCCCGTTGCCGGTCACGATGTATTTGTAGGTTGTCATCTCAGGCAATGCCATAGGCCCTCTGGCATGCAGCTTTTGGGTGGATATGCCTATTTCGGCTCCGAAGCCAAACTGCCCGCCATCGGTGAACGACGTGGGAAGGTTGGCGTAGACGCATGCGGCATCGACTTCCTGTTCGAACATGGTGCAAGCCCCATTGTCGTCGGCAATAATGCTTTCGCTGTGCTTGGATGAATAGAGAGCGATATGGTTTAATGCTTCTTCCATGCCGTTCACGACGCGAATGCTCATTTTGTAGTCGAGAAATTCTTTTCCAAAATCATCGTCGCGGGCGTGTTCCAATAGCGGATATTTCCCTGAAAGGGCGCTGTGGGCATCGGCATCGGCATAGAGCGTGACATTGTGGGCGGCCAGCGGCTCGACCAGCGCCGGCAAGTCTTGAAGCCTGTCGCGGTCGATCAGCAGGCAGTCGAGCGCATTACATACGCTGACGCGCCGCGTTTTCGCATTTTCAACGATTGCTTTCCCCATTGCCAGATTGCCCGACGAGTGGAAATAGCAATGGCACACGCCGGCTCCTGTCTCGATGACGGGAACTCGCGCATTTTCACGCACAAATTCGATGAGGCGGCGGCTGCCGCGCGGAATCACCAAGTCGACAAACCCGACAGATTGGAGCAATTCTTTTGTCGTGGCATGGTCGGATGGAAGCAATGAGACGCATGCTTCCGGAAAACCGGCATCGACGAGAACACGGGCGATGACTTTTGTCAATGCGCGGTTTGAAAATTCGGCATCCGAACCGCCTTTGAGCAAGCATGCGTTTCCGCTTTTCAAGCAAAGCGACGCCACGTCGAGCGTCACATTGGGGCGGGCTTCGTAGATGATGCCAATCACGCCAAATGGAACGGTTGTTTTCCGAATGTGCATGCCGTTGGGTTGTGTCCACTCGGCCAGCGTTCGGTTGAGCGGCGACGGAAGGGCTGCGACATTTCTGATGCCGGAGGCAATGTCTGCGATTCTTTCGCGGGAAAGGCGCAAACGGTCGTATTTAGGGTTGGTGTCGTCCATGCGGGCAAGATCCCTGCTGTTGGCTTCCAATATGGAATCGGCCGATTTCTCGACTTCGTCGGCAAGCGATATTAGCAAGTGGTCGATTTCTTCGGTCGATTTCCTATTCAGGCAGCGGGATGCTCGACGAGCTTCGGAGAGCAATTGGCGTAAGGATTCGTTCATTTTTTACGATTGTTCGATGAAAAGATAATTATAGTGGACAATGGGTTTCTTCCCTTGTTTTCCTGCAATTGAGCGCGCTTCGCGACTGTCGTAGGCAGTGCGTCCGACAGCAAAGATGCGTCCGTCGGGCGAAGCGATTCTGACAATGTCGTCTTTTTCAAATTCCCCGTCGATGCGCACGATGCCTACGGGCAGAAGACTGTTGGCATGGGTGGAGACGAGGGCTTCGTATGCACCTTGGTTGACATGGATCACGCCTTTTGCGAAATCTTCGCTATGTGCAATCCATTTTTTGACGCTCGACACGGGTCGCACGGCGGCCGTGAAAACGGTATGCGGCACGTCGCGGCGGTGCAATATGATGTCGGTCAGGATGTTGTCGCGCTTTCCATTGGCGATGACGACAGAAATTCCTTCGTCTGCCACTTTTCGGGCGATGCGGAATTTCGTTTCCATTCCGCCTCTTCCGTAGGATGATTTGGCATTTCCGGCAAGCATTGTTTCGTCGAAAACAGTGTTTTGCTTGATTTCCCGAATCAGCGAGGCTTGTGGCGAGGACGGGTCGCCATCGTAAACGCCATCGACATTGGAGAGAATCACCAAAGTGTCCATCCCCAGCATTGTGGCGATTAATCCGGACAATTCGTCGTTGTCGGTGAACATCAATTCCGTTACCGATACGGTATCGTTTTCATTGACAATCGGAATGACATCGTTTTCGAGCATCACTTCCATGCAATGTTTCTGGTTGAGATATTCCATGCGGGTCGAGAAACTTTCTTTCATGGTCAGCACCTGCCCGCATGTGATGCCGTGGTCGCGAAAAAATTCGTAATATCGATTGATGAGCTTGGCTTGCCCGACAGCGGAATACAATTGCCGTGCCGAAACGGGATCGAGCCGTTGGCGGCATGCCATTTCGCTGCGTCCTGAAGCTACGGCTCCGGAAGAAATGAGCACGATGGAGAATCCGGCATGCCGGAGTTCTGCCACTTGGTCGACCAATGCCGACATGCGTGTGATGTCGAGCGTGCCGTCGCTGCGCGTGAGCACATTGCTTCCGATTTTGACTGCTATTTTTTTTGCTTTGTTCATTTCTTGGTGTTTATGTCGAGCGTTTTTTGGTATGCAATCCGGGGTGTCCCGTTGTGGGTTAGAATAATGCCGCAACGCGAGAATCCGAGCGATTCGAGAATGTGGCGCATGGTGTGGTTGTCGGCATGGGTGTCGACGCGCAAGTTGGGGCATTGCCCGAAGCACCAAAGAAAGCATTGCCGCGCCACGTCGTGCATGATTCCTGCGCTTGCAAGGCGATGAACCACAGCGTAGGGAAGGTCGTTGAGCCATGCTCCGTCGAAGATGTCGGAATAGGTGGGGTCATTGCCTTCGATGTATGCGAAAACGGCAGCCAATTCGCGATCATCGGTTTCCAACACGTGGCAATGTCCGGCGAGAATATCGGCTGCGATTGTTTCCCTCGAAGGGTATCCGCCGATCCATTGGTTTGGGTTGCCGGATTGTTGCATATAGGCTTTTGCCTTGTCGTAGACCGGCATGATGCTGTCGAGTTCGTCTAACCGTGCTTTCCTGATGGCGGGCATGTCACAGATATATTAATGTTGACAGATTGTCGGCGATGCCGGCAGCGATATCGCGTATTTCGTCGATGGCAATGGCATTGATTCGTTCGGTAGTTTCTTTGACAGAACCTGCTTTCCCGAAATAAAGCACATTCTTGCCCGTTGACAAGGCAAATCCTTCCACGCTTTCGCTCCCGACGAGGAGTTGGCCGATGTATTGTTTTTTCGCAGCATTGAGCGTATGCTGTTTGAGAGAGTCCGATGCAAGACGGCGAATTTCATTGTCGACAAGCCGCAGGCATTTTTCGATTTGGCGGGCATCGCAACCGAAATACACGGTGAAAAGCCCGCAATCGGTGAACAATGTGGTTGCTGCTTCCACGGTGTAGGCATAGCCACGGCGTTCGCGTATGGCCACGTTGAGCGCGGAGTTCATGCCGGGGCCTCCGAGCATGTTGTTGAGCAGCAGCAATGCATATTTGCGGCTGTCGTGCATTCCGAATGTGGGCGCACCGATGATGCAATGGGCTTGATGGCTTCCGATGTTGCGTGTTTCGTAGAACGGCGAGGCTATGCATGCCGGAATGCGTTGCGGTCGTTCGAGCTTGTGGTGCATGACGGCAAAATAGCGTTCGGCAAGTTTTATCATTCGTTCGGGCGAGATTCTCCCAACGGCGAAAAGCACCATGTTGGCAGGCACATAAAGTTCTGTCAGGTATCGGCGGCATTCCGTTTGCCCGATTCGGGAAAGAGATTTTTCCGAGCCAAGAATGTTGTGCCCGAGCGGATGCCCTGCAAAAACCAAGTCTTCAAAGTCGTCGTAGATGGATTCGGATGGCGTGTCGCGATAAGAATGGATTTCTTCGAGCACGACTTCTCGTTCTTTTTCAAGTTCTTTTTCGGGGAAGATGGAATTTTGCACAAGGTCGGCAATCAATTCGACTGCCCGTTCCATGTTTCCGGCCGGAAAAACGGAATAGACCAAAGTTTCTTCTTTCGTCGTGTAGGCATTGAGCTCTCCTCCGACCAACTCCATGCGGTTGAGGATATGCCATGCGCGGCGGCGACGCGTGCCTTTGAAGATTGTGTGCTCGACAAAGTGGGCAAGCCCGTGGAGTTCCGCTTCGTCCCTGCTTCCGGCATTTACGGCTATCCCGCAATATGCCACGTTGCTTTTGCGTTGGGTATAGACGATGCGAAGTCCATTTTCTAAAACGTGTATGATGCTGTTGCCGTCCATCTATTGCCAAAAATTGATGCAAAATTACATATTTTCTTCAACTTGTCGTGGTCGGGGAGCATGGCAGGCGTGGCTCATTTTTTGCGAAAACGTCCGAACGCATACGACAGCACTTCTTTTTGGATTGTCGAATTGAGGATTCGGTTGGCGATGTAGTAGATTGCGAAGCAAGCGGCAGCTTGCAGCAACAGGCTCGCCCATGCGTTCGCGATGTTGCAGAGAATGGCCCATTGTGCCACGGATATGACTGCCGCAATGGCAAGATATGGGAGAATGTCGGCAACAATCAATCGCGTTTTGTATCCGGCAATGCGGCTGCTTACGATGATGGAATAGACATAGAACAATGCGGAAGCGACAAACTGTCCCCAAATCATGGCTGTGACTCCCAAAGGAATGGTGATGAAGATGGCGGCGACCATCAAAGAGTCTTTCACAATTTCGTATGCCACAAGGGCTTTCGTTCGGCCAATGGCAAGGATGTAGTTGTTGTAGAGCGAAGTAAGGACGACAAAAATGCCTCTGCCCATGAGAATTTGAAACATGATGATGGCTTCGTCCCATTTCGTCCCGAAAAGTATATGGAAAATCGGTTCGGCGCATGTGACAAGCAGGAAGGTGGAGGGAAAGAGCAGATATGCCGTGAATCGATTCATTTTGCGCATGGCGTTTTGGAATCGCTCTTTGTCGTCTTGGAATTTGCTGAGGACGGGCAGAAACGAAGATGTGAGAATTTGCGACATCGACATGATGCCCATTTTGCTCCATTTGTCGGCTTGCGTGTAGCATCCGAGTTTGGAGAGATTGTAGTATGCGCCTATGACAAAAGAATAAATGTTGAGGGAAACCGTGTTGAGAAACGAACTGATCATGACGCTGCCGCCTACGGAAAAGACCGATTTGAGCGCAGCCAATTGAAATCGCGCGCGAGGCAGCCATCCGCTGGTGAGCCAAAGGAAGCCCGATTTGACAGCGGCGAGAACGATTGTTTGCCATACGATTGCCCATGCGCCAAATCCTGCAAACGCGAGCCAAATGCCGACAATGCCGGAAGCGACGAGGCCGATGGTGTTGCCGATTGCTATTTTTGCCACGGTCATCTGCTTCATCAACCGGTTGGTTTGCACGATGGCAGTGGCGTTGAGGATGAAAGACAAAAACATGACTCTCGACAAGCCGACAAGCCGCTCATCTTCAAAAATGTCGGCAATGAGGGGAGCGCAAAACCATAGTATCGCATAGATGGCGATGCTCATGCCGAGATTGAAATACAGCACGGAGCAATAGTCGGTTTCGGTCGGTTCTTTTTTTTGAATCAGCGCGCTTGAAAAGCCGCTCTCGACGAAAAGCGAAGCAAATGCTTGAAAAACAAGCATGGCGCCTACCAAGCCGAAATCGGATTTCGACAAGACGTTGGCCAAAATGACGCCCGTCACAGCATAGAGCACTTGCGACGAAACTTTGTCGATGGTGTTCCATTTCAGCGTGCGCGCAGTTTTGAGTTTCAGTTCGCTTTCCATCAAAATTGCATTCTTTGGCTATTTTTTGCCTGTCCTTTGACAAAGAAGATTAACGCTTTCTCACGGGAAGCCGTTCAGGAACAGATGTTTCGGTGGAGTCCGGTTCTTCTATCAAATCCAACAACTCGGAATTGCCCTCCGGCTCTTCTGCAACAGGAGCCTCCGGCATTTCTGTTTCCGGCATTTCTTCGCTGTTTTCGGAATCGAGGGCAATGGCTTCGATATTCGACAGCTTGCTTTTCTCGATTTGGGGCGAACCGGTGTAATATACTTTGCCGGAACCCAACCCCTGCAAGCGCAATTTCTTTTGTGGGGAGCATCCGATCGTGCCGGTGCCCATTAAGCGGCATTTCGCTTCTTTTGCAATGACTTCGTCGGCTTGGATTGTGCCTGTCCCGATATTGTCGATATTTAGATTATCGCATCTTCCGGAAGCGACAACAGTGCCATTGCCGGTTATGAGTTTCAAATTGATTGTCACTGCGTCCAATCCGTGCGCCACGATTTTCCCATTGCCTTGCAATTCGATGTCGATTTTTGCACCCGGCCTGACAGAACGGATAAACAAAGTGCTGTCTTTCGAGTTTTTGGCTTTCGACAAATATGAGGAATATGCATAGACGGTAGGCACGGTTTCTAAGTTTGCTGCGTCGGGGTCGAGCTGCACTTTCAGTTTGCCTTTCGTGCATTCCGTCATGATATAAGAGGCTTTTTCGGGAGCAATGTCGAATACGACATAGCCGACGGAATCGGCAAGTTCGGAATAAACGACGTTCACATTGTCGTCGATGATCAATTCGTTGAATTCTCCTACGTGAATCCGATAGGTTTCGGCATTGAGCAGCGAGACGCTTGCGGAGATGCCTAACATGGCGGTTGCGAATAATATTTTCTTCATAATGATTATGGTTTTAATTGCTTGTTTGAAGGTAACGAAGTTTTATTTTGTTTAGTATTTCATCCAGTTCTTCAAAGGTTTTGGCTTGCAGCATGGCAATGCGTGTTTCCCTGAAATTGGGAATGCCTTTGAACAACGGCGATGCGGCAAGATGCCGCCTGATGTGCAAGATGCCTCGATACTCGTCGATTCGGTCGATGCTTTCTTCTATTTGCCGCCGCAGCAATGCCATCTTTTCTTCCGGAGAGATGTGCAGGACGGTGCCGTGGCGGAGAAAATGTTTCATTTCGCGGAATATCCATGGCGCGCCTATGGCTGCCCTGCCTACCATTATGGCGTCGACGCCGTAGCGGTCGAAATGGTCGACGAGTTTTTCGGGGGTGTCGATGTCGCCATTTCCGATGATTGGGATGTGGATGCGCGGGTTGCGCTTCACTTCCCCGATGAGGGTCCAATCGGCGTTTCCTGTGTACATTTGGCTTCGCGTGCGGCCGTGGATGGTCAATGCCTTGATGCCGCAATCTTGCAGTTGCTCGGCAAGCGTGGTGATTATTTTGTTCTCGCAGTCCCAGCCCAAGCGTGTTTTGACAGTGACGGGAAGGCGCACGGCATCGACAATCGCTTTGGTGATTTGCAACATTTTCGGCACGTCGCGCAACATGCCTGCTCCGGCTCCTTTGGATGCGACTTTCTTCACGGGACATCCAAAATTGATGTCGATGATGTCCGGCCCTGCGGCTTCGGCTATTTTGGCAGCTTCGACCATTGCATCGATTTCTTTCCCGTAGATTTGTATGGCGACGGGGCGTTCGGCTTCGGCGGTGCTGAGTTTGCGGGTGGTGCTGGCGATGTTGCGCACCAGCGCGTCGCTCGACACAAATTCCGTGTAGACCATGTCGGCGCCTTGCTCTTTGCAAATCAAGCGAAACGAAGGATCGGTGACATCCTCCATTGGAGCCAACAGTATTGGTTTCTCTCCCAAGTCGATAGAGCCGATTTTCATGACCGTTTTGTTTCGTTGTGGTTAAAGGAAAAACGTGGCTTTTTTTGCTCAACGGGCAAAAGAGCGCGAATGTTCATTGGCGGCTGAGTTTTTCCGTGTGGCATCCTTGCGTGGCGACAACGTCGGCGAGCAATTCCTCCACTGTTTTTTTTGAAAAAGGGATTCGCCAATCAGGTTTTATTTCGGCAAGCGGGCGCAGCACGAATTCCCGTTCCTGCATAAGCGGGTGGGGGACGTGCAACTCCGCCGTGTCGATGATTTCATTGTCGATATACAAGATGTCGATGTCGAGCGCGCGGTCGGCATAATTGCCGGAAGCGTCGCGATGGGATGCCGGATCGGCGGCTTGCTCTACGCGGTGGCAGAAAGCAAGCAATTCCTCGTTCGTCAAATCGCATTCAAATTCGGCCACCATGTTGTAAAAAAAGGAATCCGATTGAAATCCCCATGGGTCGGACTTGTAGATGCTCGATGTGACAATGGGAGCATTTGCAAGTTTTTTTATTTCGGCAACCGCAAAAGTGATTTGCGCTTTGCGGTCGCCGATATTTGAGCCGATTCCGACGCCGATTGTCCGCACGATTGAGAATTAAAGCGATTTCGACACTTCCACTTCTTCGTAGGCTTCGACAATGTCGCCTTCTTTCACATCGTTGTAGTTGGCAATGTTCAAACCGCAATCGTAGCCGGATGCCACTTCTTTCACGTCGTCCTTGAAGCGCTTCAAAGAGCCGAGTTCTCCGGTGTAGATGACGATTCCGTCGCGGATTAGGCGCACTTTGCTGGATCGTTTGATTTTTCCTTCGCGCACCATGCATCCGGCGATTGTGCCCACTTTCGATATTTTGTAGGTTTGGAGCACTTCGGCCGTTCCGCTGATTTCTTCTTTCACGTCCGGCGAAAGCATTCCTTCCATGGCGTCTTTGATTTCTTCGATTGCATCGTAGATGATGGAATAAAGACGGATGTCGACGCCATCGTTTTCCGCGAGCCGTCGTGCTGCCATAGACGGGCGCACTTGGAATCCGATGATGACGGCATCGGATGCTGCGGCCAGCGTCACGTCGGATTCGGAGATGGCTCCTACTGCTTTGTGGATCACATTGACTTGCACTTCCGGCGTGGAGAGTTTTATCAAAGAATCGCTCAGCGCTTCGATAGAACCGTCGACGTCGCCTTTCACGATTAGATTCAATTCGTGGAATTCACCCAATGCGCGACGGCGGGCGATGTCGTCCAATCCCGGCATGCGGCGAGTGCGTTCTTTGAGTTCTCGTTGGAGCTGCTCGCGGCGGTTGGCAATTTCGCGGGCTTCTCGGTCGGAATCAAGGATGTTGAAAGTGTCGCCGGCCGTTGGCGCGCCGTTTAGCCCGAGCACCAAAGCCGGAGCCGCGGGGCCTGCCGCGTCGATGCGTTGGTTGCGTTCGTTGAACATGGCGCGGATTTTTCCGTAGCTTGTTCCTGCCACCATGATGTCGCCCACATGGAGCGTGCCGTTCGACACAAGCACAGTGGCCGTGTAGCCGCGCCCTTTGTCGAGCGAGGATTCTATGATGGAGCCTACGGCGTGGCGGTTCGGGTTGGCTTTCAAATCGAGCATTTCAGCTTCGAGCAACACTTTTTCGAGCAGTTCGGCCACTCCTGTCCCTTTTTTCGCGGATATTTCTTGCGATTGGTATTTGCCGCCCCAGTCTTCTACCAGATAGTTCATGTTGGCCAATTCCTCTTTGATTTTGTCGGGGTTGGCGTTTGGTTTGTCTATCTTGTTGATTGCGAATACGATGGGGACGCCTGCTGCCGAAGCATGGTTGATGGCTTCGACTGTTTGAGGCATGACATTGTCGTCGGCTGCCACGATGATGATGGCGATGTCCGTCACTTTCGCGCCTCGGGCACGCATGGCCGTGAATGCTTCGTGTCCCGGCGTGTCGAGGAATGTGATTCGCCGTCCGTCGTCGAGCTTCACATTGTAGGCACCGATATGTTGCGTGATGCCTCCTGCTTCTCCGGCAATTACGTTGGCATTGCGGATATAGTCGAGTAGCGATGTTTTTCCGTGATCGACGTGTCCCATGACCGTCACAATCGGCGGGCGTGGCAACAAATCTTCTTCTTTGTCGGCATCTTCTGTAATGGCTTCCGACACTTCCGCGCTCACGTATTCAGTCTTAAATCCGAATTCTTCTGCAACGAGATTGATGGTTTCAGCATCTAATCGCTGGTTGATGGAAACCATCACGCCGATGTTCATACAAGTGGCAATAACCTTGTTTACCGGCACGTCCATCATGAGGGCAAGGTCGTTTGCAGTCACAAATTCCGTGATGCGCAGAATTTTGCTTTCTTTCTTTTCTTGCTCTTCTCTTTCGTGTTCTCTTTCTTCGATTGCTTCGCGCTTTTCCTTGCGCCATTTTGCGCTTTTTTTCTGTGGCTTGTTGGTAAGTCGGGCCAATGTCTCCTTGATTTGTTTTTGGACATCTTCTTCGCTTACTTCCGGCTTAATCGGGCGCTTCAATTTCGGTGATTTGTCGGCTTTGTTTTTGTTGCGTTTTGCCGGCTCGTCGCTTTTTTTGTTTTGATTTGCGGCAGCAGTATCGGAGTTTTCAATGTCGATTTTTTCTTTCCCGATGCGTTTACGTTTGCGTTTTTCGCCCTCGGCCGCTGCTTTGTTCAAGCGTTCTTTTTTTCGTTCCTCTTTGGTTTTCTTTTTGGGACGAGTTTGTTGATTTAGTTCGTCGAGATTGATTTTGCCAATGATTTTTGGCGCTGCAATCTGCTCGACTACGGTTTTAATTTCATTTGTGCCTGCGACGGTTTCCGGCTCTTTTTGCAAAGCGGGAGCAGGTTTCGGTTCCGGTTTGATTTCCTTTTTTTGCGCGGGCATCGGCTTTTGTTCAGGAGTCGGTTGTTCGGGAGCCGGCTGCGGTTGAGCTGCGGGCTTCTCTTCTTTTTTGGGCGATGCCGCGGGTTTGTTTAAATTGTTGAGATCGATTTTGCCTACGATTTTAGGAGCAGAGATTGTCTCCACTACTGTTTTGATTTCTTCTTTCCGAGGCTCCGGCGCAGGTTTCGCTTTCTCTTTTTCTTTCAACCGTTCCGAAAAATAGCGGTCGGATTTTGTTTTGAGGTCCTTGTCTTTTTTGAATGCGTTGATGAGCATGTCGTATTGCTCATCGGTGAGACGCATGTTCAAATTGTTCGCCTCAACGTTTTGGTTGTTTTTTTGCAGGAATTCCACCAGCGTCGGAACTCCCACATTTAAATCTTTAGCTACTTGACTTATCTTTATTGCCATATATGTGTGTTGGTTTCTTAATCTTCAAATTCGGATTTGAGCACTTCGATCACGTGGTCTACGGTGCTTTCTTCCAGATCGGCTTTTTCTATCAGTTGTTCGCGAGGAATGTTGAGCACGGCTTTTGCTGTCGTGCAACCGATATTTTTCAATGCTGCGATTACCCATTCGTCGATTTCGTCGCTAAACTCGTCAAGGTAGATGTCGTCGCTGTCGTCGGTGAATCGGTAAACGTCGATTTGATAGCCTGTCAGCATTGTTGCCAATTTGATGTTCAACCCGCCTTTGCCAATGGCGAGCGACACTTCTTCGGGATGCAGCATGACTTCTGCGTATTTTTCTTCTTCGTTGATGCGTATCGACGATATTTTGGCAGGGCTTAAAGCGCGGCGTATGTAGAGTTCCGGATTGGTGGTGTAGTTGATAACGTCGATGTTTTCATTCCGGAGCTCGCGCACGATGCCGTGGATGCGCGATCCTTTCACTCCGACGCAAGCGCCGACGGGGTCGATGCGGTCGTCGTAGGATTCGACGGCGATTTTTGCGCGTTCGCCCGGGATGCGCGCAATGCCTTTGAGGAGGATTAATCCGTCGTGGATTTCAGGCACTTCGATTTCGAAAAGCCGTCTCAAAAATTCGGGGCTTGTGCGGGATATGATTACCTTCGGGTTGTTGTTGGCGTTTGTCACTTCTTTGACAACCGCACGGACCGTTTCACCTTTGCGGTAGCGGTCGGACGGGATTTGTTCTTCCTTGGGCAGTATCAGTTCGTTGTGGTCTTCGTCGAGCACGAGCACTTCGCGTTTCCACACTTGATATACTTCGCCGGTGACAATCTCGCCTTCCATTGCTTTGAACTTGTTGTAGATGGCGTCTTTCTGCAAGTCGAGAATTTTGGAAGCCAATGTTTGGCGAAGCGTCAGGATTGCGCGACGCCCGAACTTTTCGAAGTTGATTTCCTTTGTCACCTCTTCGCCGATTTCGCATTCGGGGTCGATTTCCCGCGCTTCGGAGAGGGCAATTTGCATGCTTGGTTTTTCGACTGCACCGTCGGCGACCACTTCGAGGTTTTGGTAGATTTCGCAATCGCCTTTGTCGGGGTTCATGATGACTACGAAATTTTCATCGGAGCCAAACATTTTGGCCAGCACGTTGCGGAAAGATTCCTCAAGTACGCTGATCATCGTGGTTTTGTCGATATTTTTCAGCTCTTTGAATTCAGCGAAGCTGTCGACCATGCTTATAGGTGCTTCTTTTTTTGCCATAATCGGATTTCTAAAACTGTAATAAGTATTTTGTGTATTTAATTTCGTCGTATTTGAAGGCGATGTCGGTTTCGACGGTTACGGGGCGCTTTTGCCCTTCTCGCTTTTCTTTTTTTGCAACAGTCAGGACAAATCCCTCGTTGTCGGCCGCTTTCATCGTGCCTTTGATTTTTTGTCCGCTTTTAGTCAGGACTTCCACTTCGTTGCCGATGTTTTTGAGGTATTGTCTGGGTGTGCGAAGGGGAGAAGTCAGGCCTGCCGACCCGATTTCCAATTCGTAGTCTTCTTCGTCGCGGTTGAATTCTGTTTCCACCAAACGGGTCAGACGGACGCATTCATCGATGTCGACCGTCGTGTCGCTGTCGATTTCGACGGTGATGTTGTTGTCGTTGTCGATTCTGACGTCCACGAGAAAAAGGTCTGTTCCCTCCATCCCTTTTTCGAGGGTTTTTGTCAATGCAATTTTGTCGATCATCGCTTTTTCATTTTATAACAATAATGGAGAAGACGTCCGCCCCCTCCATTTCATTCATTTGCAAAGGTACTTTTTTGGATAAAATTATGCAATGCTCATTGTGTCAGGCATGTTGCAAGACGATTGTAATTATTTATTTTTAACAATATGGATTCAAAATAAACTAATATTAACACTGTGTATTGCTTGTTTCATGGCGAAGCTTGTAGTTGTTGCGCTGCAATTCGAAGGTTGAGGGGGAGGCTTTGAGGCAGGCAGTGTCAATCAATGGATTGTAAGAAGCCATGACTTCTTCAATGCTGTTGATGTCGGCTCCTTTGGGCGGAGCGGACACTATGGGCTTGTTGGGGATCGTAACGCCGAAATGCCGTTCGAATCCGGCGAGCGCCATGGCGGTGGCGCGAGCTTTTCCTTCGGCGGAATATCCGGCGATATGCGGTGTTGCCACAAAAGTTTTGTCGAGCAATTCACGGTTGATATTTGGTTCGTTTTCCCAACAGTCGATGGCGGCTTTCATTTGCGACCGGTCGAGGAAGCGCGACAGCGCTCCATTGTCGACAACTCCGCCGCGGGCGCTGTTGAGCAGCAATCGGCATGTTCCCAATTTGTTTAGGAAATTTTCGTCGGCAAGATGCCATGTCGGATTTTCTCCGGTTTTTGTCAATGGCGTATGGAATGTGATGATTTCTGCTTCCCGCGCAATGGCTTCGAGCGCAACGAATGCGGCGGATTGCTCCCTTTTTTGCCGAGGAGGGTCGCAGCGAAGCACGTGCATGCCCAATCGTTCTCCCCAACGCGCCACGATGCTTCCCACGTTTCCGACGCCCACCACTCCGATTGCGATTCCTTCCGGCGATCGTCCGGAAAGGAATCGGCCGATTGTCGCGAACACGTATTGCGCGACTGCCGGCGCGTTGCACCCCGGCGCATTGTAAATGTCGATGCCTGCCGATTGGCAATAGTCGAGGTCGATATGGTCGGTGCCGATTGTGGCTGTCGCTATGAATTCCACGTTGCTTCCGTCGAGGAGCGAACGGTTGCAATGGGTTCGGGTGCGCACGAATAGGGCGTTGGCGGTTTTTACGGCATCTGCGGTAATGGCATCTGCCGGCAGGTAGTCGACTGTCCCGAACGGCTCCAAGAGCCCCCGCATATATGGGATGTTTGCTTCAACGATGATTTTCATATTTTGGAAAAATTGGCAATCATGGGAATGGAAGCCGTCGCGATGCCGGCAAGCATGACGAAAAAGAATAGCAAGTATAGCCGTTTTGGTTTGCGTATCGTAAAAAAGTGGGCTGCTTGGACGGCCATCAGCATGTTGAGCGTGACGAGATATGCTGAAGCGTGGCGCAGGTCGATGGCGATGAATAAAAGCGTGAAAACGGCCATTAGGTTTAGGAATCCGTTGTAGGCGCGGATTTGCAGCCGGTAGGACATGATTGTGAATGCCACGGATATGCCGAACACCGTGCCTAGCACAATTGTATAGGCGAGCATGGCTGTTTCTGGCAAGCGGAACGCTTCGGCATAAATGGATGCAGACAGTGCAATTTCCGGCAATTTCAATGCAGTGGAATCGATTATTCCGAAAGCGATGCCGAGCCAATACGGAAGCGCGATGCCGACAATGGAAGCGAGCAATCCTTTGAAAGAAAAAATTTGTATTTGCATGAACCCGATGATGAAAACGGGCATGTAGAATATTAAAGGATAGCAGAACAAGGAACCGGAAGAAAGGATGAGCATGATGAGAAACATGCTGTCGCGCCGTTCTTTCCGTTGAAAATTGCTGAACAAAATGAATGTGCAAGCAGATAGGATTGTGGTGGAAACGGATGCTGCACACAGCGAAGAGGCTGTCGCAGGGTTGACGAGAGAAAAAAAGAGGAATACAGTCACGTGGACCACCGTGTAGTTGCGGATGAATGCAAACGATTTGTTGATGATGTAGAGCAAAACTCCCGACAGGCAGATGCACAAACTGTTGGCGAGCCACGACGCGAAGGGGGAAAGGGAAATGCTGCCGATAGAATAGGGCAACAAGCCGCCCGCATCGGCAACAGTCTCGCTGCCAAACGAATTGGCATAGGAAACGATCAATGCGACAATGGCAAATGCAAACAAGCCATAGCGGCTGTTGACGAATTTATTGAGTGCGGTTTCCGTCATCGATTCCGTCGTGAGGGATTCATTCTTTGAATTTCAGGTTGTATATTTTGAGGATGTTCGACACGTCGAAATAAAAGCCTTCCGGAATTTTTTTGTCTTTCGGGCGGTCGACTACGATATAGTCAATGTCGCCCTCATAGGCTTTGTGGTCGGTGGCGACAAGCCCCATGAAGTTGATAATGTTGTATTCGTGGGCCGGATTGATGACGACCCACGGTTTGTCTTGCTGTCCGGTCCCTGTCGACAAAATGGCTTGCAGTATGTGGTTCAAGCGGAATTGCCAAATGGAGGCGCGGGCGAATTTTTTCTTCTCTTTCAAAGCATAGATGAAAAATTGCATTTGGTTGAGGTCGAACGGGTCGTCGGCAAGCGACAGTTCTGCATATTTGATGATGGTGTCGCACTCGGCTTGTGTGTGTTTTTTTTTGTAGTAAAGCGGTTGGATTTTTTTTGAAAATTCCGATTGCCGGTAGGGATTGTAATCCTCTTGGAATATATATCCCAAATAGAGATGGCGGTATTCTTGCATGGACATGTTTGTGTCGTTGCTCAAAAATTTGCGCCAAAGACGTTTATAATAGTAATTGGAACGAGGATCTTGCGTGTTGATTCGGATGGAATCCATGTTTGGGACAGTGGGTTTGAATTTGTCTTTGTCGGCAGCATCGAGCGAAGCGCCTGCAAAGAGCGAAATGCCGATGAGCAATGACATTATGGCAAGTAGTTTTTTCATAAGCCGAAACAAAATTTAGATACTGTATTTTGAAAGTGCCACTAAAATCGCGATTCCTGTCAGCGAAACGCTGATAACTGTGGGGAATCCCTTTGCGCATAAATATTGCAAAAATTGCGAGGAGGGGAAATTAAGCCCTGCTCCTTTCGGAGTTCGGGAGAAATACACGCCGCCGGCGATCGTGCCGGCAACGGCGCCGATGACCATGGGCGCATACCCGAACGACAAGCCAGCCAGCATTCCTGCCAGCGAAGTGATGCCGATGGGGAAAAGCCCTTGCGTGGCTTTTACGAGCGCGGGCGGGAGGAGCGCACTGACAGTCACCACGATTACGACCATGATGCCCCAATAGGAGAGCGTGACAGTCGGGAAATTCAACATGCCGCTCCATTGCAACATCCATATTCCGGCGTAAGAAGCGATGACCGATGGCACGTGCGGGCGAATGCAGAGATATAATCCCAACAAAAGCAATAAAATGCCGAGCGAAGCCAAAAGTATTTCCATGCGATGTCCCTCTTTTCCGCGAAGGTAAGAATTTTGCCCGAAACGATTTGGCGTTTTAACGTTTGCCGCTTAATGTTTAACGTTTTATTCGGAAAAAAGGGAATGCCTTGCTTGCGCCTATCGCTTGGAAAAAGACAGTTTTACGGAATCGGCATCTACCGCCAGTGAAGCGTATGCGCCTTCGACAATCGGAAGATTGCGGTCGACATGCCCGACGGGGAAATCATAGACGACGGGGATGTCGTAGCTTTTCATCATTTTTTCGATCATGTCGTACATCTCCGTGTGGTCGTCGCTGGGATGGTATTCCGTGAATTGCCCCACAATCAAAGCTTTCAAGCTGGCGAGCGTTCCGTTGAGTTTCAGCGTATAAAGCATGCGTTCCACTTTGTAGATTTCTTCTCCGACATCTTCGATGAAAAGGATGCGATCGCCTTTCAGCAAATCGTAAGGCGTGGATACAAGCCCGTTAAGCACGGCAAGATTCCCTCCGAAAATGCGTCCTTCCGCTTTGCCGGTGTGGTTCAGCGGATTGGGTTTGGTTTCGTATGCGGGCAATTCTCCGGCAAGGATGCGTCGGAGCGCTTGGCTGCATTCGTCGTCGGGGTGTTCTGTCAGGTGTTTGCACATTGGCGCGTGGATGCTCGCCACGCCATTGGCTGCTGCTGCGGCATGGAGCGCGGAGATGTCGCTAAATCCGATTATCCATTTGGGGTCTGTTTTCCAAAACTCCGGCGAAAGGGATGAAAGCAGATGCACGACGCCATATCCGCCACGGCTGCAAAGCACAGCGCGCACTTTCGGATTTTCGGCGGCTTCGCGGAGATCAGACAGGCGTTGGTCGATGGTCCCGCTATATGAGCCGCATGAGCCTTTGCAATGGCGTCCCACTATCGGGTCAAATCCCCACCGGGCAAGCGTGGCGCAAGCGCTGTCGACTAATTTTGTGTCTATTTTGCTTGCCGGCGATACGATTGCGATGGCGTCTCCGGGCTGTAATGGTTTGGGATAAATCATGATGTCGATGTTGGATTGTATGAAGTTAATTTACTTGCACTTTTATGCCGCATGCGCGGATTCGGTTGGCGATGCGCTCCAATTCGTCGCGTTCCACTTTTTTGAGATTGCATTCGGGCGTGGGGCGATCGAGAGAATAAAGCATCACTTCGGCGGGGCGAATTTGCTTGTATGCCTCAATGAGCGCGGTTGTTTCTTCATCGGTCGTGTTGTCGACGATTTTTCCTTCGTGCGTTCCGCGGAGCATCATGGTTTGAATGATGCATTGCTCACGGAAATGTTTTAGTTGTTCGATGATTTCGGCGGCATTGAAACGAGAATCGGAGGGCCGGTTGATGAGACGGATGGTCGGGTCGATGGCCGAATCGAGTTTGAGTATGTTGTTGTCGACTTTTTTCAATGCTTCGGCCACCTCCGGTCGATGAATCATGGTGGAATTGGACAGCACGCTGATTTTCACGTTCGGGTAGTATTTGTCGCGAAGTGCGCGCACGTCGTCGATAACGCCGCCAAAGTCGGGGTGGAGTGTCGGCTCGCCGTTTCCGGAAAACGTGATTACGTCGAGCGGCTTGTCCGTTTCGTGCATGGATTTCAGCTTGCTCTCCAATTGTTCGCGTACTTCTTGGCGGGTGCTTATGCCTGCTTTTCCCGCTCCCTGCGCGTTGTAGCCTGCTTCGCAATACAAACAGTCGAACGAGCAGATTTTCCCATCGTTGGGCATCAGGTTGATGCCGAGCGACACGCCTAACCGGCGACTGTGTATCGGGCCGAAGATTGTATCGTGGAATAAGATTGTAACCATGTCATAAAGAATTAAATAGGTTGATGTATTGTTTGGCGATTGCCTTTTCGGAGAATCGCGCGGCAGCTTCGTCGTGGATTGCTTGTCGGTCGGCTTTTTGCTCAGCCGCCCAAATGATGCCGTTGGCAAGGTCGGAAGCGTCGGGATAGGCAGCCAAATATCCGTTTTTCTGATGGTCGATGATGTCGCGTTGTCCGCCATGGTCGAAAGCCACGGCAAGGCAGCCGGCGGCTTGGCCTTCGATGAGCGTTGTCGGCAGTGTTTCAAAATGGGACGACGACAAGACGATGTCGGCATTTTGGAGCAATTCGGGGATGCGATTGGGCGCAACCGCGCCTATCCAACGGTGATTTAACCGGATAGATTGGAGCAACGCCTTGTCGCGGATGGAACCGAAAAGCAGCAGTTCCAACCGGTTTGCCATGTCGGGATGATTGTCGGCGATGAGGTTGACGGCATCGACCATGATGCCGAAGCCTTTGATTGGGTCGTCTAATCGGGCCGCACCCATTGCAATGACTGTTTTTTCGCTTGGCGCGCCGGCTGCTCTTCTCCAATCGAAATGTTCTATCGGGAGGGCGTTGTGGATTACAGCCAACGGTTTTTCCCTAAGCAACGAGCTTTCTTTGCAACGCTCGGCAAGCCAATTGCTGACGGCTACGAACTGAATGGGAACGCGATCGTAGAGATGTTTTTTGGCATTCCATGTTTGTCGCGACAAGTCGTGGCGGAAAGGGAAACGGACGAAAGGGCATTGTCCGCACCGGTTTGTGTAGCGGCGGCAATCGTAGGCATGGTGGCATATTCCGGTGGCACACCACATGTCGTGCATCGTCCATACGATTTTTTTCCCTGCTTCATGCAAACGGGCAATGTCGGCAAGGGAGAGAAAGCCTTGGTTTATCCAATTTATGCAAACGATATCGGCTTGGCGAATCCATTCATGAGAAAGCGCATAGCTTCCGAAACGAGCGGTAGACACCTTGAAGAGATTTTTGCGTGAAAATCCGTTTTCCGCAAAAATGTCGAGCCGTTCCAAAAGGAAAGCGCTGCGGCGCTTCGACGGCGAACTTGCCGAAGCGACGCGATTGTTGTCGGTCGTTTTGTCTGCGACAATCATTCGGGCGTCGATTCCGCTTTCGCAAAGCCCGTTCAGCAAGCGGTGGCTGACGATGGCGGCTCCGCCTTTTGCGTCGGAAGTGTTGAGAATTGCGATTTTCATGAGCGGCGTTTAAGTATGGCAAGCACGTTGAATTGTTCTTTTTTGACGATAAGCAACAGGAAGATTGCAAGAAGCGCGGTGTTGAAGCAAAGATGCAATATCGTGTTGCCGATGGGCGCATATTCTGCAATTGCAAACAAGATGGCCGCAACAAGGATGTATATGCCTATCGACTTTAAATCGTAGTCGATGGGGTTCTTTTTTTGCCCGACGAAAAATGAGAGCGCCATGGCAACTCCATAGCCGGCCACGCCTGCCCATGCACACGCCATGTAGCCGAATTTCGGCACAAACAAAATGTTGATGGCTATCAGCACGGCGCATCCGGCGAAAGAAAACAATGCGCCCCATAGGGTTTTGTCGATGAGCTTGTACCAAAATGAAAGATTGAAGTAGATGCCCATCAAAATTTCAGCTGCCATGACGATAGGCACGACGCGCAAACCTTCCCAGTAGTCGGGATTCGGGGCGATGATATGTTTCAGGATGTCGATATAAAACACGACGCAGAGGAACGCGAGCAGCGTGAAAATGATGAAATATTTCATGGCTTTCGCGTAAAATTCCTTGCTGTCTTTGTCGCGGCTTTTGCTGAACACGAGCGGTTCGTATGCATATCGGAAAGCTTGTGTCAGCAAAGCCATGATCATGGCTATTTTGCTCGCGGCGCCGTAGATGCCGAGTTGGGTTTTTGCATCGGCTCCGGGGTAAACGTGGCTGAATATGATTTTGTCGGCCACTTGGTTGAGGATTCCGGCAATGCCGAGAATCAATATCGGATACGAATATTTCAGCATGCGTTTTGCCAATGGCATGTCGAATCCGCTTTTTAATTTGACGAGCGGAAGCATCAGCAGCATGATGAACGAGGTGCAAACGAGATTGAAGAAAAAGGCATATCCGACGTCTGCCCCGTCCATGAATACATAGTAGGTGATGTTCAAGGCGATGTTGAGCACGATAAAGAGCAGTTTGAGCGCGACAAAGCGGAAGGGTTGCCGTTTGTAGCGCAGATAGGCGAATGGGATGCTTTGAAACGCATCCATGGCGACTACGGCCATCATCATGCCAATGTATTCAGGGTGATTGGCATAGCCCATTGCCAAAGAAATCGGCTTCAGAAATGCCAATCCGGCTACGACAAACAGCACCGACGTGCTCCCCACCATGAATAGCGAAGTGGAATAGACGCGCTTTGGGTTTTCGGTTTCTTTGTTGACGTAACGAAAAAATGTCGTTTCCATGCCGTAGGTGAGAATCACCATCAACAAGGCTGTCCAAGCGTATACTTCGGTGACAATGCCATATCCGCCGGAGCGTGCCGACATGGCCGACACGTAGATGGGAACCAGCAAATAGTTGAGAAACCGTCCGACAATTGAACTGACGCCGTAAATAGCAGTATCTTTAACCAACGACTTTAAACCTGCCATGCCTTTTAATGTCTTATCTTATATAAGCTATAGCATTAGATATGCGAATCTAATGCCGCTTAGGTTATACAAAGCTAATGCAAATCGAGCGCAGAACAGCCGAACTTGTTCGAGCGGTTATGCCGAGATGCAGCTTAGGTTATACAAAGCTAATGCAAATCGAGCGCAGAACAGCCGAACTTGTTCGAGCGGTTATGCCGAGATGCAGCTTAGGTTATACAAAGCTAATGCAAATCGAGCGCAGAACAGCCGAACTTGTTCGAGCGGTTATGCCGAGATGCAGCTTAGGTTATACAAAGCTAATGCAAATCGAGCGCAGAACAGCCGAACTTGTTCG
>ENA-OOXJ01000196-OOXJ01000196.1-human-gut-metagenome-genome-assembly--contig:-NODE-196-length-55495-cov-12.012969_pt1 | contig 55495 bp, 45 predicted proteins | sample MGYA00241587_ERZ501343 | MGnify/ENA primary metagenome ERZ501343 (study PRJEB25962, sample SAMEA2042918) | human gut metagenome | biome: human gut; feature: human-associated habitat; material: faeces... | reverse complement strand
GGCTATAGCCAAGATGGGGTAATTAAAAATTAATGTTTTTAATTACTTTTGTTCTGCAAAAACTAGTTGCAAAAAAATTATTTATGGTATGATTTTTAGGTATGATTAGATTTGAGAAACTTAAAAACTTTTTAAAAAAGAAATGGAAGTACATTTTATTTGTCTTCTTTTTTTCACTTGTTTGCTTCTTTGGAATATTTTTAATTATGTGGAATTTTACTGTTTCTGGGGTATGCGATACATTTTTTATCACTGGAGCTCTTTTAATAGGGTTAGGAATATTACAAGGCATTGCAAATTATGGAACTTTTGATCTTCTATCTTTTTCAACATCTAAGTTTTTTGACTCCTATAAGCATGAGCCTCGTTATAAAGATGGCTTTGATTTATTGGATTATAAAGAGAGCAAAAAAACCAAAAGAACAAACAATAGATGGAACTTTTTGTTCTTTGAAATACTAGGAATTTTATACTTAATTGGGGCAATTGTTAGCCGGTTTTTAATTTAATTTTTGCCCATATTTATGCTACTTTTTAGAAAGATATTAAGATAACATTAAGAAATATATAATTTGAATTTTCTTTTCTTTAAGTCCCTATACACTATACTACACGAATTGGTTGGGGGAGCAATTTATTACCAATTCATTTTTATTTTTAGGAGGTAAATTTAAATGAAAAGAAGAAAATTATTTGCTCTTACTGCCTCATGTCTTCTTGGTACTACGGGTATAGTTTTGAGTGGTCTTACTTCATGTGGGAGTGAAACTATCGAAAACTATATTCAAATTACTGGAGGAAACGTTACTGTTGGCACTGGTCAAACTGTTACCTTGAATCTTGTCGATCAAGATGGACATGATGTAAGTGGAGCCACTTGGACATCAAACTTAGTTAATGTTGCAACTGTTAATAATGGCGTTGTTACAACTGTAAATGAAGGGACGGCTGTAATTAACGCAACCTATCAAGGTCTTACAGCTTCAACAACAATCACTGTCTCAAATCCAGTTGATATGTCTAAAGCCGCAAGCGGACTTAAAAACTTGAAACGCGATGACTACGCAACCAATGCTGAAAGTGGCGAAATTAATAACGACCTTTTAGGGTTACAAGAAAAATATGCGATGGAAGAATTTCTTACCGGTATTCCTCTAGTTGCTGATTCAACTTATCAAATGTTTAGTGATAGAGTCACTCTCCCAGTTGATGAATATCAATCTCTTATGGGCTTTGGTACACCTACATACGTTCAAATTAATGGTACATTAAGTGGTTTAGCATCAAGTGATCCGTATAAAAATTACTACCGTATTGGGACAAGCGAAGATCCTCAAAAAATCTTTAGCGCTGATAGTGATATCTCTAGTGTAGATAACTTATCAGGTCATATTTCAACTCCACTTTGGACTTATAAATTTAACGCTAGCAAAAATGGCGGAGAATTATATGGAGTAACCGCAAAAGATCTTTTACCAATTGCAATGAATGCAGATGAATCTGGTTCAGCAACTACCTTTAGAATTCATGTTAGAACTGAAAGTGATGGTTTCTATTATACTTACGCTGGTAAAAGAAAATTAACTGGTTTTGAAGCTGCTGGAACCATCGGAAATGGTCTTACATTATACAAAAAAGGCGTAAAAGTCGAAGATTATTTAACCGTTTTAAAACTTGCTCTTACACAAAGTAATGGTTTATATAGAGGCAGTGAAATGGCTGGCGATCAATATACCCAACTATTAAAAGGCTCTCAAGAATATTATCAAGCTACTGCTAATACAAAAACATCTTATGATGAATCATTATGGGCTCAAGTTGGTGCAAAAACCGGAACTGATGAACAAGGCGCTTATGTTGAATTTACAACTGCAAACAAGTTTACTGCTTCATCATTTAGAGACTCTTTCCAAGGTTTGCCATACTATTCGCCTCTTCCATTAAGTAATGTTGAAGAAATTGGTGTTTCTTCTTATGGTAAATTCTCTTCTAATAGAGAATACACAATTGTTGATAACACAATTTCTACTGGACCTTATACATTAATTAACTGGGTAACTGATAAAGAAATAACTTTTGCTAAAAACTCTGTTTATACAAAGCTTCAAGAAGAAAGTGAGATGTATAACCATGAAGGTATTGATTATACAGTTTATACAGGTGCAAAAACAAATCCTGAATTAATCTTCAATGAGTTTATTGCAAATAAGTTAGACTCTACAACAATTCCAGCAACTCAACTTGAAGGTTATAAAAATGATCCACGTTCAAAAGAAGTACCAGATGAAGGAACATGGAAGCTTAATGTTAATGCTTTAGATCAAAAGACATGGGAAAAGTTATTTGGTGTTAATGGCACAGTTGTTGCCCATACTCCTGAGAACTATTGGGATGTAAAACCAATCATGTCTAATAAAAACTTCTTAAAAGGCTTATATTTTGGTACAGATCGTACAGCAATTGCTGAAGCTACAGGCTATACTCCAACTCAAAATTACTTCTCATCTGTCTATATGGGTTATACATACCATGAAGATGGAACAAGAATTAAATGGAACGATACTCCTCAACATCAAGCTAACTTAGCTGATTGGTATCCAGAGAGCAATGGCTTTAATGAAAGTGCAGCAACTATTTACTTTAAAAGAGGTCTTGAAGAAGAAATCGCTAAAGGAAATTATGCTAGAAATACAGGAGCCCAACCAATTACTATTTCTTTAATTGCTAAATGGCCAACTCAAACATCAATTACTCAGTATGGTGAACCATTTGCTGCTTCAGTTGAAAGAATTGCAAATGCAGCTTGGAAAAACTATAACTACACTTTAGATATTGTTAATGAAGTTGCAGGCGCTACAACCAATGATTGCTACAATGCATTAAAAACTGGTGAATTTGATTTAGGTATGGGAGCAATTACTGGCTATGCTCTTGATCCATTAGGTTTAACTCAAATCTTCTGTAGTGATAATAGAAGTGGATTTACTCTTAACTGGGGTCCAGATACATCTGTTGTTGATAAGAGACTTGAATTTGATGGCGAATACTATTCCTTTAATGGTTTATACACTGCAGCTTATGGCGGAGGCATATTCTCTCAAGGTAACGCTATTGAACCAGTTTCATTAGATGTATCAGATGGAGTTAAAGAAAGTGATAAAGTTGTCTATACCTTAACTTTAAGAGCAATTGAAGGTGCTGGCATAGAAACTATCAAAATAAAAGAACTTCAAATCTTTAACCCAGACGATAACTCAACATTCTATTATGTTGAAAATGGCTATGATGAAGATTCATCAAATGATGTTGATCTTGGTGAAGGTCTTGAAGTTAAATTAACAGCTGAAATCTTAAATACTTATACAACTGCTAGTGGGAAAGTTGGTATTTATGTTTCATTTGATATTGTTACTTCTCAAGGTACTCTTAGCGATCAATATTTCCAATTCACTGTCACAAAATAATTCATTGAATTAATTGAAAAAATAGTGGTTTTGCAAAGAAAGTGCTTGAATAAAGCACTTTCTTTTGTCAATATAAGTCACTAGCATAATGAGGAATGATTTATGAAAAGTTACTTTATTAAACGTATACTGCTGATATTTGTTACAACATTTATCATTCTTTCGCTAACTTTCATTTTAATGAAGCTTTTACCTGACATTGCTCCGGCTGGTTTCCCGGCTCAGGTTCAAGCTTACTATATTGACCAAGTTCATATGGGTTATGCGAAAGATTTCACAACATTAATGCCTAGTTATGGAGAATACATTTATTCATATACTGATTCATATAGTGTTGTTCATTATATTTATAAAACTCCAGTTATGGAACAATACTGGAATTTCTTAGTTAACGTTTTCACTCAGTGGAACTGGGGCACATCAACAACTATAAGTGTTAATTCAAGTGCCATTGCTATTATTGCTGAAAGATTACCGGTTACAATGAGTCTTAACGTTATAAGTATTGTTATTGCTGTTCCTTTGGGCTTCTTATTTGGAATTATTGCTGCTTTAAAGAAGAACAAGTTAACAGACCATGTAATTTCAACTCTGGTTATGGTTTTAATCTCTATACCAAGTTTTATCTTAATTACAATTTTACTTTTAGTTCTTGCCTATGGAACTGGTTGGCTTCCTTCTCAATGGCCATCAACAAATAGTGATTCAGCTACAATGGCAAAAGCTTATATTATCCCAGTTTGTGCTCTATCTTTTGGTACAATTGCTGGTTTTACTCGATATATGAGAGCCGAACTTTGTGAAGTTATGTCTAGTGATTTCTTACTTCTTGCTAGAACAAAAGGCTTAACTAAAACACAATGTGTCGTGCGTCACGCTTTAAGAAATTCAATGGTTCCATTAGTTCCGATGATTATTGGTCAATTTATTGGAATTTTATCTGGATCAATGATTCTTGAAAATTTATATGGTATTCCAGGCATTGGTCGATTATTTACTGATGCTTTAACTGGAAGAGACTATAACGTTTTAATGGTAGATATGGCAATATTTACCCTTATTGGCCTTGGAGCAAACTTACTTGTCGATATGTCATATGGTATAGTTGACCCAAGAATTAGAATGGGGGCAAAGAAGTAATATGGAAGAAAAACAAGTTTTTGAATATGTTGATACAAACAACATCGACCACAAAATTGAAATTGCTCCTGAAGATTTAAAAGTAATTAAACTTGATACCTCTATACATGACGTGAAGTTTAAAACTAAACCTACAACTTTCTTAAAAGATGCTTTTAAGCGTTTTTTGAAGAATAAATCATCCGTTGTTGGCGCTATTATTTTAGGCATCTTAATTGTAGGAGCTATTATTCTTCCAGAGGTATTACCAGGAGATATTACATCAACCCACTTAGAAGAATTATATTTAGAGCCAAAGCTATTCCCAACTGGAACTGGATTTTGGGATGGTACTAAGCGATATGATGGATTTACTATAGCTTATGATACTGTAAACGAATCTCCTGGCGGATATAAAAAGAATGCTGTTATTGAAGGAAGTGTTGAGACTAAAGAAACAAAAATTAATACAACAAATAACTATGCTTTTGGTGGTTATATTAACTTCAATAATACCTTGGGTGAAGGAGAAGCAACATCTTTATACTCTTATCCAAACAATTTGGAAGTTAGTGAAGACGATACAATTACTATGAAAGTTGTTCTTGGCACCGAAGCAAGTGACCCATCAACATTTGAATTAGGAAACTATCAAATTGTTTTTAACTATAGCGTAAATGGTGAAGCAAATAGTTTAGTTTTGCAGGATTTTTCAAAAAACTATGGTGATATTTCAATCAATGTGACTGACGCTTTACATAAGACCGGCTTTAATGAAGGAACCTTAGAAAGAGCATCATTTAGTTTCAATCTTGAAAGAAGTAGTCAAATTAGAACTCAACTTTTAATTGAATCAGTTACCTTTGAAAGCAATGATTCTACATTATCTGATACTTTAAACTATATTGGTTTTGACGATGCTAACGCAATGGCAAGAATTCAAAGAACTAATTCTCAAGGTCAAGCCAATACTAATTATTGGACTTGTAATGCTACAAAAGGAATTTATGCTTCAACTCTTGTTATGTGTAACTTTACTTATGATACTTATGAAGCAGCTTTTGGGTTAACTGATTTAACAATAACTCAAGATACTTTGCAAAGTTATATTAATCAAGGTTACATAACTTATGATTTCTTAGTTGGACCAGAATCTTTAGTGGTTCTTGATTCAGATAATTCACCAATTACTAAAGTTAATAGTCAAACTTACGACAAAAATTTAATGGTTTATACCTTAAACTGTGAAGGCTATAGATATCGTCAACTTGGTTATTCATCAATGCCAATTTATATTCTCGGTACTGATAATGAAGGACAAGATTTAATGAAACAAATCTTTTCTGGACTTAGAACAAGTTTACTTCTTGGTATTTCAACCGCTATAGTTTGCATTACTTTTGGTGTTATTTGGGGATCTATAAGTGGTTATTTTGGTGGTAACGTTGACATTATCATGGAAAGATTTACAGATATTCTTTCTGGAGTCCCATGGATTGTCATTATGACTTTATGTATTCTCCACTTAGGAAATAACTTTGGAACATTTATTATCGCTTTATGTTTAACTGGTTGGATTGGTACAAGTAGTGTCACAAGAAGCCAATTCTATCGTTTTAAAGGTAGGGAATATGTTCTTGCTGCAAGAACTTTAGGAGCCAGTGATGCTCGATTAATCTTTAAACATATTTTACCTAACTCAATTGGAACTTTAGTTACTAATTCAGTCTTAATGATTCCAAGTGTTATTTTCTCAGAAGCAACTATTTCTTACCTTAATTTAGGTTTACAAGGTTTACCTTCTCTTGGTGTTATATTAAGTGACAACCAAATTTATATTAACAGCTACCCATATTTAATTATATGTCCAGCTGTCGTTATCTCTTTAATCATGATTTCCTTTAACTTATTTGGAAACGGTCTTAGAGATGCTTTTAACCCATCATTGAAAGGAGCGGAATAAAATGAATAGTGAAAAAATCTTAAGTGTTAAAAATTTAAGGGTTAGTTTTAAGTCCGATTCTGGAATGGTTCATGCGGTGAGAGGCGTTTCTTTTGATTTATATAAAGGAGAAACACTTTGTATTGTTGGTGAATCAGGTAGTGGTAAAAGTGTTACTAATAAAGCAATAATGGGCATTTTAGCTAACAATGCAATTATTGAAGATGGGCAAATTTTCTATGAAGGAGAAGATTTGGTCCGTGTAAGTGAAGCAGAATTTCATCGTATAAGAGGACATAAAATTGGAATGATTTTCCAAGATCCTCTTTCTTCACTTAATCCAATCATGAAAGTTGGAAAACAAATTACTGAAGCTACTCTAATTAACAAAAATATTTTAAAAAGAACTTATAATAACTATTTCATTAATGAACTTATTCAAAAAAGAAATGCTAAAGCTAATAAGCGTTATGAATTAGATAGTTATAATAACAAAATTAGTTTAATTAATTCTTTTGTTAAAAAGTTAAAAGATAAGAAAGCTGATGAAAGTGAAATTAAAAACGAAGTAAGTGAATTTATTAGTGCTGAAAAACGTATTATTAAAACTAACTTAGCCAAATATCTTAAAGATAAAGAAAGTAGTGAGGCAAAGTTAAAAGCTTTAAATAATGATGATACATTTAAAAGATGCACTATACTTACTAAAAAGATTTCTCAACTTGAAGAAAAGATTAAATTAGCAAGTGATGTTATTACTAAGCTTGATGTTAACTCTATTGATTCATCTTTAGAAAACCTTCAAAACTACTATCTTTTGAAGAAAAAAGCTTCAATTCTCAACTATTCTTCATTAATTGGGGATTATAATAAGGCTTTAAAAGAGTCTAAAAAAAGTGCTAAAAGCAAGATTAAAGTTTATAAAAAAGAAGTTGATAGTAAGCACAAAGAAGCTTTAAGCGTTTTAGAAAATGACTTAAAAGAAAAAGAAGATAAGCTTAATGAATATTTAAAAACAGTTTCTCAAGAAGTATTAAATAACTATAAAGCAATGACTTCTAAGCCAAGCTTTATACAAAAACTTTTAAGTAGAAACACTCAATCAACCGAAATTAATATTTCAAAGATTGCTACTTCTGAAACTAAGTTAACTTCAACGGGAGATGAAACTCTTGATCAATTAATGAAAGAAGTTGAGGAGAGTAAAAAGAAAGTAGCGGAAGAAAATCGTGATTACATTTCTAAAACAAAAATAACTAAAGCAGAAGCCAAAAGACAAGCTTTAGAAGTTATGAAAGAAGTCGGAATTCCTCTTCCTGAAAAACGTTTCAAACAATATCCATTTGAATTTTCAGGTGGTATGAGACAAAGAATTGTTATAGCCATTGCTTTAACTGCTAATCCAGATATCTTAATTTGTGATGAACCAACTACGGCGCTTGATGTTACTATCCAAGCTCAAATTCTTGAACTTATTAATAAACTTAAAAAAGAAAGAAATCTTTCTTGTATCTTTATTACTCATGATTTAGGTGTTGTTGCTAACATGGCTGATCGAGTAGCAGTTATGTATGCAGGTAAGATTGTCGAATATGGAACAAGTAAAGAAGTTTTCTTTGATCCACGTCATCCATATACTTGGGCTTTACTTTCATCAATTCCTGATATTGATTCAAAAGAAAAACTTGAGGCAATTCCTGGAACACCTCCAGATATGCGTTTCCCTCCAAAAGGTGATGCATTTGCTTTAAGAAGTCGCTATGCAATGCCACTTGATTTTAAATATGAACCACCATTCTTTAAAATTAGTGAAACCCACTATGCTGCCACTTGGCTTTTATATCCAGGTGCAGAGAAAGTGGAAATGCCAAAAATTGTTAAAGCTCGTATTGAAAATGCATTAAAAGAAGAAAAAAAGGAGGTCAAATAATATGAAAGAAAAATTCAGCGATTTCTTTTTTAAGTTAGTTGAAAAGAACAAAGAAAATAAAAAGAAGCAATTTGACCTTACTGAAGAAAAAGACATTTCTTTAAATGATGATGATATGAGCGAACATAGCTTAACTAGTCAAAATGAAATTAGTGAAGAAATGAAAGAAGAAACTTCAAATAAGAAAAGTGTTAAGTTTAAAAAAGAGTATGTTAAAAAAGATGTTATTTTAAGTGTCAATCATTTAAAACAATATTTCTTCTTCGGAAATGGCGTAAAAAAGTACAAATTAAAAGCTGTTCATGATGTTTCGTTTGATGTTAAAGAAGGCGAATGTGTCGGCCTAGTTGGTGAATCAGGTTGTGGAAAAACAACTACCGGTAGATCAATTATTAAGCTTTATGATATAACTAGTGGCTCAATTTATTATAAAGGTTATAGAATTTCTGCTGGTTCAAGATGGAATGAAAAAGAAATTAAATACACTAGAATTCATCTTCATGAAAAAATTAAAGAATTAAAGAATAAGTTTGAAAAAGGTGAAATTAGTAAACAAGAATATGATGAATTAGTAGCTAGTGAGAAAAAGAGAGCTGAAGAAATTATAAGTATTCAAAAGAACAAAATTAAACAAATTAATTTTGACAACTCTCGTGCTGGAAAAGTAAATTCCGTTCAAGAACTTGTTGAGACCTTACAAGAAGAAGTTGATTCTTTAAAAGCAGAGCAAGCTAAAGAAGTTAAAGCATTTTTAGATGAAAATCAAGGTAAGTTATCTGAAGAAGAAATCAACGAGAATATTTTAAAAATCTCGCAAAAGTACACTAAAATTGCAAAACTTGAAGATGAAATTGCTCATTATGGAACAAACCATAATAAAGCAAACTTACTTAGTGAGATACAAATGATTTTCCAAGATCCAATTGATTCTCTTGATCCAAGAATGACTGTTGAATCAATTATTAGTGAAGGTTTAATTATTCAAGGAAAAAGAAATAGAGCTGAAAATCATAAAACAGTTGTTGAGGCTTTAAATAAGGTTGGCTTGATTGAAGATTATGCTAATCGTTATCCTCATGAATTCTCTGGTGGACAAAGACAAAGAATTGGTATTGCTCGTGCCTTAGTCATGAATCCAAAATTACTTATTTGTGATGAACCTATTTCAGCACTTGACGTTTCAATCCGCGCCCAAATCATTAATCTTTTAAATGAATTAAAAGAAGAAATGAATTTATCAATGCTTTTCATCGCTCATGATTTATCTGTTGTTAAATATTTCTGCGATCGAATTGCGGTAATGTATTTTGGTGAAATTGTTGAACTTGCAACAAGTGATGAACTCTTTAAGCATCCATTGCACCCTTATACAAAATCACTTTTAAGTGCTATCCCTAAACCTAACCCATTAACTGAAAAAGAAAGAGTTAGAATCGTCTATAATCCACGAGAAGTTCATGATTATAGTGTTGATAAACCAAGTTTTGTTGAAATTAGACCAGGTCATTTTGTACTTGCAAATAAAGCTGAAGTTGAAAAATATAACAAAGAGATGGACGAAATTGATTCCTCTCTCCTTAAAGAAAAAGAAGCTGAAGAAGGTTTAGTTCAAGAAAATGTAAAAGATAATGTTATAGAAAAAACTAATGATATTTTTTCTGTAAACATTGTTGAAGAAAGCAAGGAAGAGGAGAAAACAGACAAAAAAGATCCTTCCGAGACTCTTTTAAAACAAAGATCTGGTGAAATTAAAAAGGTTTATCATGTTAAAAAAGTTGATGGTAAATGGCAAATCATACTTAAAGATGGATTAAAAGTTATTAAAACCTTTAATACAAAGGTTGAAGCATTAGAATTTGCTAATAATTTAGCTAAGTCTCAAAATGGTACAGTTTTAGTCCACGCTTCGAAAGGCAAAAATAAAGGAAAGTTTATTAAATAAATTTATTCTATTCATTAAATTTAAATCTTAAACAAGGAATGATTTTATTAAAAGTTGTTCTTGGTTTAAGATTTTTATTTTGCTTAAATTTAAATGCAAAAATAATTGTTAAATAGTTATATTCTTGCCAAAATAAAATCAGGTGGGGCATTAATTTATGTTTGAAAAGATTTTTGGTGCTATAGGTATAATTGGAAAAATTATTAAGTGGTTTTTATTGGTTGTCTTTTTAGGTCTAGGTATATTTTTACTTATATTCTCAATTATTGTCTTAACTAGAGGTGATGGCTGGAGTGGTTTAAACGATCCTGAAAAAGTTGGTACCATTTTCGCCTTAGTTATTGGTGTTATTTTACTTTATTTAGCGGCTTGGCTTATAAAAAGCCTTATCTTTTCAAAGCTAAGATTTAAAAGAAACGTAAAAAAATATAATGAAAAGCAAAATAAAATACCAAATGATAATGATTTATTTTCAGAAAGTGACATTGGAAAAGAAATACAATTTAAACTTTTTGATTTTTATTTGCCTTGGGAATTTGGGACAAGCAAACTCTATAACGCAAACGCTTCTATTGAGTCACAATCAAAGATGATTATTGTTTATGGAAAAGTAAGCATTGATTATATTTCTTCTGATAGTGATGACTTAAATTATGTTAAAGAATGTGAAGAGAATTTAAAAAATGAATGGAAAGAAGTAATTAAAAAGACTGTACAAGATGTACTTGAAGCATATTTAACAAAAGTTGGCACAAGTAAAGAAATGGCTAACAACCGGACAATTGATACTTCTAACATCAAATTTAATTAACTTTTTCCATTAAAAACCTTGCAATTTGTTAAGATAATATTAAGATTTTTTTACTTTTAATTATGTTTAAATATTTCATCCTTTATTCTTGCTTTATTAGTTATAGAAAAGGGGAAAAATATGAAGAAGAAGTCAATTTTTGTGCTAAGCGCATGTTCGTTTTTGTTATTTGGTGGTTTAACATCATGTGATACTTTGTCTAAATTTGAAGTAATTGAAACACAAAGTGAAGATTATGATATCGTTGGCCTTGATACGTCTGGTTACTCGGCTGGTGATAAGGTAACCTTCACAGTTGTCGTAAAAACCCCAGGAAAAGTAATTGGTGAAGTCACTGCTGGAAACGAAACAGTTATTCATGAAGCGGAGAATACTTATTCTTTTACAATGCCTGAGACTGAAGTAATTATCAAAGTAACTTTAACAGACCAGGTTGTTGAAGCAGACGACCTTGCATTGGCTTTAGAAAAAGCGAGCGGAGGAGCTGCTTTTGAAACGGTTTTTGTTGAAAAACAAACTTATGTTAATAATAGTGGTGAGGTTTCCAGTAGGAGTAGATACTCTCGTAAAATTACTTCTTTAGCAACAAGTGAATACAATTTAATTACTCGTTATTCTTCTGTCTATGATTACAATGAAGATAATTTTGATAACGATACTCCAATCGATGTTAGCGAAAGTGAAGCTGAGACAATTTACATGTTTTCAAAAATTCCAGGTACCACAAATCTTGGAACAGCTTCTCTTGGTTTAGATAATGTCGTTCACTATGAAGAAGTTTTAGATAGCGCTACAGAAGTAAACTTAGATTGGTATGAAACTTTTAATAATCCATTTAATTTATTAACAGCAACTGATTTTACAGTCGATGAAAATGATGCAACAGTTTATCATCTTGATACGACTACTATCAAAAATAGGATAGTTTGCGATGCTTTGGCTCTCATTGTTTTTGGAGATATTCAGCAAGCTTATACTGTAAGTGAATTTAGCGTAAAGGTTGTTGATGGAGAATTTGAAAGTTATTCAGGAAGATTTGCTGATCCAAGTTTTGAATGGTATAAATCGGAAGTTTATTTTTCAGGAACGTTTACAGGATTTGGAAGTGAAGTTTTCGAAGCACCAACACCGGTTGAAGGAGAAGACGATGCAACTTTTGATGAAGCTATGGCTAAACTAAAAGAAGGCAACTATAAAGTAAGTGTTAAAGAAGTTTATACAAGTAGCTGGGATGGTTCAGTAACTACCTATGTAACTAGTGGCCAAAGTGATGGCGGAGAAACTTTCTTACAAGAAATTTATGATGAAAATCCAAATGTAGCTACTGATGAACCGCTTGAAACATATTATTATGTACAACAGGCTGTTTATGATACCTGGTTAGAGGCATACGAATATTCTGTTCAACAAGCAGTAAAAATTAAAGATAAGTTCTATACCTTTAGTAGTGATAGAGAAGATGTTAAAATTCTTGATAACATGCTTCCTTCGTTTGAATTAAGTTCTGCATTTTTTGATAAAGAGGGCGATACATATACTCTCAAGACTTCTGATGAACTTCCTTATTATACTGTTTTTGGCTCAGAAGATGTTTTCTCTCCATTTACAACATTAACAGTCAGAAATTTAAAAGTTACTATCGCAGATGATTCAGTCAGTTTTGTAACTGATGATACTTATGGAACTATCACAACTATAACTTATACTGATATTGGAACAACAACAGTCCCAGAACATACATTAAATACCTCTATTGATGATTTAACTAAGTGGGAAGATTATTTTAAATCCGATGAGATTGTAGCAGAAGCAACTGAAACTATTCCTAGTGAAGTTATGAATTTGGTCCCAGTTCCAAGAGTTAGTTATGGAGGCAATGTTACTAATGTAACACCTTCTTATATGGAAGTTGATAGTGATAGCGGATATCGCACCATGCAAATCATTTGTGCTTTAGACGGTTATGGTGGTTATGTTGATCTTCAATACGATGACCTTTTAGTCTTATTCACCGATGGACTTGTTAAAGCCGGCTTTAAATATGATACAACTCAAACCGATGCTTACTATTTCAATAAACAAATGCAAGTTTTAGGCGAAGACTGTGATGTAACAATTTCTCTTGGTGGCTATAGTAGTTACTTTGTTGTTGAATATGAAATTACTCCAGTAAAAGAAGATACTCAACCTTGAAAAACCTAAGAAATTAACAAAAATCCCTGCAAAACACAGGGATTTTTTAGAGGTTATATAACAGCAAGTAGTAAAAATGTATTTAATCTGAGGAATTATTGAGTTAATTATTTAATTAACACTAAGTGCACCATCTGAACAAATGACTTCACTATTTGTTAAAGTAGTCTCTTCATGCCAACTTCCTAATTCTCCATGAAGATTTATTTTCTTAAATTCTTCCATTGTGCCAGCATAATATAAAGTTAAAGAAGGCTTTTTATCCAATTCAGAATACATAACTCTAAATGCAGAGTTAATATCTGTAATTGAAGTTGGTAAGTAAATTTCTAAAACATTATTTTGGTAAGCAAATGAATCAACGTCAATATAAGTTGTGCCATCAATTATGTGATATTCCGTGCCTATTTTACCAAATGGATAACAAAGCAATCTTCGTTCAGTGCCTTTTGTATATAAAACACCATCTATGACTTCAAAATTAGGGTTATTAGAATCAACTTTGAAGTTATCTTCATATCCTAGTCTTGTTATGCCAGAAAAAGGATTATAGCCAATAGTAGTTAAACTTGCTGGTAAAGAGATTGATGTAATGTTATTAGCTCTAGAGAAAGCAAAATTTCCAATGGTTTCTAGACCTTCATTAAATTGAACATTTATAAGATATGAACAAAGTTCAAAAGCGCTTTTATCAATCGTTTTTAAACTATTAGGAAAATCTAAACTAGTAACAGAAGTAGAAATAAAAGATTGCTCTCCAATAATTTCTAAGCCTTCATTAAATATTACAGTTTCTAAACTTCTACAAAAATAAAAGGAATATAAAGGGATTTCTTTTAAACTAGAAGGAAAAGTTACTGATTCGATAGAGCTTTGATAAAATGCTCCAACGCCTAAATGGGTTAAAGATTCATCTAAAACTACATTTTTAATAGCATGAATATTTCTAAAAGCATAATCTCCAATTGCTTCTAAAGTAGAAGGAAAATTGATAGTTGATAAGTTTGTTGCATCGGTAAATGCATAATCACCAATACTTTTTAAACCTTCAGGAAGAGTAACGTTTGTTGTATTTAAACAATCATTAAATGCATAATCAAGAATATCGGTAGTGCCTTCTTGGATATTAACGGATTTATCTTTATAAGCGATAGGCATTTTAACTAAACTAGTTTCATCGTAGTCATATAAAATACCATCAAGGCTTTTAAAAGAAAGATTTTCTTCATCAACAATGAACTCTTGTAATGATCGCATTCCATTAAAAGCTTGTGAATTGATTGTTGTGACATTTTTACCTATTTTTAAGCCGGCAATGTCTTGATTAGAAAATACTGAACTATTTAAAGTGGTTACTTTATAAGTCTTACCATTGATAGTTGCTTCATCTGGAATAATAACTGGATTAGGCATAGTTGATAATGAATTTTTAAAACCAGTAATTGCAACTTCATTATCATTTAAAATTTCATAAGAAAAATCAGTTTCATTGGTTGTGACTTCTGTAAAGTTAACTGTTAGAACATTTTTGCCTTCTTGAACAGTGAAAGTGTATGTAGTTCCATTTCTTGCTAATACTGTATCGTTTAACAAGACATTAGAAAGAATATAGCCACTATTAGGCTGAATCACAAGTGTAATGACATCTCCTGTTTCAACCTTTTCAGTAAAATTTTCAGGAGTAATTTCAACACCATTAAGATAAGCTTTCACGCTACCTTCACCGACTATCTTTATTTCAAAAGATAGTTCGGTTTGGTTGCCGTTTGGATCATCAATAGGTGGATTTGGGTCAACCGGATTACTACAAGAAGAAAGGATGAATGTTGAAGAAAGAAGGGCTATTAAAAGTAACCTTTTTTTCATAATTAAGCAATAATTCCTTCAAGAGTTGTCGAACCAACATCACTATAAGTAAGTGTGTAACTACCTGTATACATAAGTCCATCTAGTGAATCGTTGAAATCGTAGTAAGCAGTAATACTTTCTAAATTACCATCAGCATCAAGCTTAACTTGATATTCATAGATAGAATCTTGCTTTTCATTAAAATATGGAGCATATCTTAAAAGGAAACAATCTGTTAATGAATTGACTTGATCTTCTTTTGAAATATAGACATCATCCTCACTATTGTATTCAAAGAATGTTCCAGAAACTTCACTTAAAATTGGAAGATAATCTTCATATAAATAGTCACCACAGAAACCAGCAGCATAAGCGATTGAACCATCATCCAAAGTAAAGCCGTTTTCTCTCATTGTATAAGTTTGGCTTTCTTCATCATAAGCATATGGATAAAGATGCATATCACCAGTTGTTTCACTATCAGTTGCTGGAGCTAAATAGTAATCACGTTCTTTATTAATATCAGAGGTTTCACCTTCTTGAACTTCATGGTAATAAAGTTCATCTCCTGTGAAATAATAGTGACTTTCACTTGAACCTTTACCTTTTGAACCATCAATTGAACTTAATGTGGTATAAGAATCATTTATTTTTAATGTGTAAGAAGTGTCTGCAAATTTATCAAAAGCTGTGTCAATTTTTTGAGAATCTTCAGTTTCTTCATAAGCGGTTAAATGCTCAATAGGTTTTGTACCTAAATCAGAAAATGTAAATGTTGCTGAGTTAGTGATTAAAGAGTAATCACCAGTGGTACTATCAAGAGAGACAATAGGGCTTAATTTAAAATTAAACTGCGTAAAAACGCCATTATCTGCACGAATATAAGCCTCAGTTGGTAAAGCAGTTGCTCCCGAATTTAAAGAATAAAGAAGGGTTGAAGCCATTAAACCAGCTTTATCAATATTAAGATCATATCTTGTAAAAGCGGTTGCTGATTCATCAAGAGTAAAATCATTTTCAATGAGTAAACCAAAGATATTATTAAAGCCGTTATCGCCAAAAGTTAAACCACCTTTAGTAGAGGTCATTGATGAATCATAGTCTCTTTGAACAACGTTTGTGTAATCAATTACTTCTTCATAAGCATATCCATCTTCGTCTTCAAAATAAGTATATGGACCTTCAGCAGCAATAGTCATTCCGCTGATTTCTCTATAGGAATATTTATAGAAGGCTTTTTCATCCCCGCCATTATAGGCAACGTCAGTTTGATAAAGGTTTGTATCGATTGGATCACCTTCAATAACATAATTGCCTTCGTTATCAACATTATATTCATAACGTTCTTGGGTGATGTTACCATGCATAGAAAAACCAGTTAAGAGGCCTTCCATGTTTTCTTTTAAAACTTCATCTTTATAATTTTCGACTTCGGTTTCGGTTGTTGTATCTCCATTTTGTTCGTCATTGTTAACATCAGGAGTAGAAGCACAACTTGCTAAACCACTAAGAGCTAAAAGTGAAACTAATAATAAACTTTTTTTCATAAATCGTTTTCTCCTTATTCAGCAATAACAATATCAAATGGGGTCTTTGAACTACCTAAATCTGAGAAGGTAATTTCAAATAAACCAGAATAGCCAACGTGGTCTTCATAATTTACTTCAATTCGGTCAATACAAGTTTCATCAACATTGACGTAAATTTTCACACTTGTAACATAACCGCTATCGATTGGAGTAAATGTATCAAATGTAGACATGAAAATATTTCTAATAATATATGGTAAGTTATCATCAGTTGGAGAATACGAACCATCATCATTCATATTGAAGATATTTGCATTTAAAAAAGAGAAGTCGAAGCAACCATCTTCGTAGTAAAACATATTATCAAGATTAGCATATCCACCTTGGGTGAATTTACCAGTTGTTTCATTAACGGTATAAATTCTCATTCTTTTATTGGTGTCATCAATTCTTAAGAAGAAATCACTTGCGGTAGCTTGAGTTGGAGTTTCATAAGCTTGATCTGGTGGTAATGTATAAGCTTGAGAATAAATACCGCCTCCTACTTGGCCACCAAGTTGATAAATTGTTAAATATGTATCTTCACCAACATATTCTCCATCAATATAAGGAACGATACGACGGGTCATTGTAATCTTATCGCTTGCATTCATACTAGCAAGAGCGTTTTTAAGTGGTTCGTTTTCAGCTTTATCTTCTTCGACTTTAATTAAATCAGAAGCATTAGCTGTTCCAATTTCACTAAAATCCATATCAATCTTGTAGTTATAACGAATGTATGTTTGATGATATGGTTCTTCTTCGGTTGGAACTGTAGTACGGAGTTTAGAATCCATATTATTTGAAACAAAACTTGCACTATTTAATGTTTTATCCGTGAAATCGAATAAACGAGTAGCGTAAGTAATATTATCTTGATAGCCTTCAAGAAGTGAGAACATTCCTTCAAAAATGATATTGGCTTTTTCATTTGTTAATTCAAAACCATCACTAGTTTGAGTTAAATCATTTCTTTGAATAAGTCTAAATGGATTAATCAAACTATTTGAACCATAAGGAATTAATTCTTCATTCGTATCAACAGCTAAACCAGTAACAACAGTGTTATCATAATCAAGATATTTTAAAGCTGCATAGCCATTATAGTTAAAGGCGTTTTCACCCATAACATAGCCATCATATTCTTGTCCGTTTGTGTCGGTTAAAACTTCATAATATCTTCTATCTAAACCTGTATAGTCATTGTTGTCTTGATAGGTTAAATCAAATTTATAAGTAGTGACTTTGGTTTCAAGATCGGTGTCAGGAATTTGATAGTTTGAATCATCAAAATAACTTTCGGTGATTTCAAAAGTACCTGTTGTTTTAAATCCTTTTCTTAAATCTTCTAAAACACTATTAATAGAAATAGGCGTAATAGGAGTTTCTGGATTGTCTGGTGTATCAGGCGTTGTGCCACCACAACTTGTGGCTGTGGCGACTAAACTAAGTGCTAATAATGAAATATATTTTCTTTTCATAATACTTCCTTTCTGTTTAAAAACATCGCAAATCTCAATTATTTTTAAAATTCCAATGTAATTGTGACGTCTTCATCTGGCATAATTAAAACGTAATAAGTAAATGTAATTCCATAATCTTGTACATCTTCTGTAGCCATTTCTTCTCCGTTTGCATAAGCCTTAAATGAAGCTCCATCTTGTACATAAATATCTAAATAGAATTTTTCACCTGCAGTTCCAAAATAGTCTGAAAGTGGAAGCTGGGTAAATGTTGAGTCAAATAAAGAGATAGAAACGCTATGGTCTCCAAAACTTGAACGATCAATTTCAATACTGTGTTCACCAGTATCGACCCTAAATGCTAGTTCTAAGTTAGCAGCACTATTTGGCATTACAAATGTGTAATAATCTTTGCCACCAACTGTAACTTCTTCAAGTGTTTCTCCATTTAAAGTTACTTCATCAAAGACATAACCTTCTAGGTCAGTAACTTCCATATAAATAGTGTCTAATGGATGAGCTTGAGTAATTGGAGTTGATGTATCTTCACTAGAATAGAAGCTAACTTCAACACTATCTTGAAGTGCTACAGGATCAGTAGTATAGGAAATTGCAAAACTTGCAGTGGTATCAACCCATTCAGCAGTTAAAGTTAAGTCGGAAGTATGAGTGAAAACAAAAGTATAAGTATTTCCTTCGATAGTTCCATCACCATCTTCGCCATTTTCTTTAATATTATATAAAGCTAAATTTGTATTTGGTTGAGTAAATTTAGCAGTAACTGTTTGGTTTCTGACAGCCTTTGTAATTGGATTGCCTACTTCATCATAGAAAGCACAAGTTTCATTGCCACTTGGAGTGTATGACAAGTTATATTCGACAGCTTTAGTTGTAACTACAATTTGAACTCCGCCATCTTCTACAGTAAATTGATATGCGCCATCTTCATCAAGGGTAACTGGTTCTCCATTAACAGTAACTTGATCAATAGTATAAATATTTAACCAGTTATTCATAATGTAAGCTTTTAAATAAAGTTTTGTACCTGATTTAAAGACTGTTGAATTTGGATTGTATTCAGGAATACTAACTAATGAGCCATCAGCATTTTTAGCGGATCCTATTTCAACTCTTGCGCCTTCCCCAGTTTCATAAGTAACTAAACCACCATCAACTTCAACTTCTATGGTTTCAATTTTTAAAACAGAATCATGAGCAGGAGAAGTAAAATCAACTGAAGAGCCTCTAAAATCTAACGCTTCGCCATCAAGATAAATGTTAGAAATTTCATAACCAAGATTTAAAACATATTCGACATGAATTGAAGTTCCTTCTTCAACAGCATTTAAATTAATTTCAGTATAAGTTTCGGCATTCATTACGTAGACGCCACTAAAAGCAGCTTCATCATAATCTAAAGTCAAAGAATAAGCTTGAAGTTCAGTAATGGTTAAAACTGAATTCCTTGCAGGCATAGTAAACATGTAATAACCTTCTTGTGAAGAAACAACTTTATCATTTAAACGAACTGAAACATAAGTAGCTGCATTAAGTCTTAATAAATAAGATTCAGATGGAGCAAGATTATATACTCCATTTTCATCAGGGAACATCTCATCTTGTTGAGAATTCATAAGTGTAACAATTTCAGCACCAACTTCATTAACTACTGTAAGTGTATATGTGTCTTGTGGAATATCAGTTAAAACAACTGTTAATTCAACATCACCTGTTGGCATAACGAAGTAATATTGTGTAGAGGATCTTGACATTACTGTGACCCCATCAATATTAGTTGTAATCTCTTTAATGGTTCTTCCATCGGGGACTGATTTAACTGTAATTTCAACAGTTTCCCCAGGTTTTGCAGAGTTTTTGCTTAAATCAAGCTCAACTTCATTATCTTCTGCAATAGTAATATCATAGGTTTCTTCTACAGGAGTAACAGGGTCATCATCATCAATTGTAGGTGTTCCCCCACAGCCTACTAGTAATGAAACTGTAAGTAAGCTTGCTCCCATGAGCCATCTTTTTTTCATGGTTAAAATACCTCCTTAAATTATATTGTTTCTTCTTCACGACGAATGAAAAAACAGTCTTTAAAACAATTTTATTGTAGGAGCAAATTAATTTTCGTCAACAAAAAATGCCTTATTTTTCAAAATTTTAATATCATTTATAGGCTTTTTAGCTCCAAAAACATCAAAAAATAACGACTACGATGGCAAAAACAGATATTTTTCGAAATATTAAATATTTTATAATGTTCTTATAAAACGAAGGCTAACTATTAAAAATTATGAAAATTGAACATATAGGTATTTATGTAAATGAAGTAGAAAAAACAAAAGTATTTTCGGTAAAAGCAGGTTCTAAGTATCACAATAAAAAAACTGGATTCACAAGTTATTTTCTAAGTTTTGTTGATGGCTATTATAAAAGCTTATTTCTCAACTTTGATAATTTATTAATCGAATTGACAATTAAGAGCAATTAATTGCATTAACTTAATTCGATTTCTTGAAATTTTCAGAAATTTTTCAGAAATTTGCTATTGACAGAAATCGATTATAGTTTACACTTATACGCGAAGATTGATAGAGGCGCAGTTTAAAAGAGTAACTTGCGGAGAAGGCATTCTAAGAAACAAGTGAAAGGTATAACTGCCGAAACAACTTTCTAGGCATAGAAGTTGATTGGGCTATGGAAGAATATTCCTATAGACTCCTAGAAATTTTTCTAGAGGCGCTATCGGTGTAACTTGTTTATTAAGATTGCATCGAGCGATGCAATCTTTTATTTTCAAGGAGCACGCGTATATGAAAAGCAAATTTTTAGGTTTTTTCGCTTTAATTATTAGCTTGTTTAGTTTGTCTTTTTTATCAAGTTGTGGAGAAGCTACAGTTGATAACTCTCGATTAGTTATCGGAATGGAATGTGGTTATCAACCTTTCAACTGGACTGTAAGTAGTGCAAGTGAATATACTTTACCAATTGATGGGACAAATGAATTTGCTGATGGTTATGACATTCAAATTGCTAAATATTTAAGCGAAGATTTAGGCAAAGAAGTTGTTATTAAAAGAACAGTTTGGGACAGTTTGATCACTGATTTAAATGCCGGGAATATTAATATGGTCCTAGCAGGAATGAGTTCAACAGCTGAAAGAAGAGAACAAATCGATTTCACTGATCCTTATTTAACTAGTGATTTAGCTTTCTTAATTCAAAAAGAAAATATTCCAGAAGGAAATTCTGAAGAAAATCCATTATCTTACGATGATTTATTAGCTTTATTTTCTGGTGAAAGTTTAATTTGTCAAAGAGGTGTTGTTGGTGATGATTTAATTGAAACTTATTTTTCTTCAGTTGATGAAACGATTCAACATAATGACCCAGCTAATACCTACCCTTTAGCTGCTATGGATGTTGATCAAGGAGTTTCTTTTGCTATGCCTGCAGAACTTCCTGTTTGCGAGGCTATGGTAAATATTTCTCCTGACAATTTAGGTATTTTATACGTTGATCAAAGTTTTATAAGCGATGTTGATAAAGAAGGCTTATCGGTTTCAATTGGCATCAAAAAAGGAAATGATGAATTAAGAGAAGAAATTAATGCATCATTAGCAAAATTGAGTGATGAAAAGCGTGGACAAATGATGGGAGAAGCCGCTCAAAGAAGTGCAACAACTGATGATTCAGGTGAAACGACTACCTCATCACAAAATATCTGGACCCTTTTTACAGAGAATTTTGCTTTAATTGGGGCCGGTATAGTAGACACCATAATTCTTGCTGTTTTTGGTACAGGTGTCGGATTAATCTTAGGTATCTTTATAGCTTATGGTAAAAATTGGAAAGCTAAAGAAAGCGATAAAGAATGGTTAAAGTGGATTAAAAGAGGTGTTGTTGGACTAGCTAATTTATATTCAACTATTTTAAGAGGAACACCTATGATGGTCCAAGCTTTAATCTTTAAATATGGCTGTCAAGCGATTGGTTTAAATTGGGGGAATATTTATTTTCAAGGTGAAATTGCTAATTACTTTAACGGCTGGTTTATTGCTGGTTTAATCGTTATTACTTTAAATACTGCGGCTTATATGGGTGAAATTGTAAGAAGTGGTTTAAATGGAGTTGATATTGGACAAGTTGAAGGGGCAAGAAGCTTAGGTATGTCTTCAACTAGAACTTCCATCACAATTATTTTGCCTCAAGCATTAAAAAACGCTCTTCCTACAATTGGAAACGAACTTATTGTAAATATTAAAGATTCTTCAGTTTTAAATGTTATTGCAGTTACCGAACTTTATTATCGAATGATGAATATTGCAAGCACAACCTTTGCTTTCTTAGAAGCTTATATTATTCTTGCTCTTGTTTATCTTGTTTTAACTTTAATTGCTAGTGCTATTTTAAAACTTATTGAAAAGAAATTAGATGGCGTAAAATTCTCACTTAATCCATTTAGATTGGCTAGAAAAAAGGAGGTTTTCTAAATTATGGAAACTTTATTAAAAGTAGATAACTTAGCTAAATTTTTTGGAGCAACCCAGGTTTTAAAAGATATTTCTTTAACTGTCAATAAGGGCGATGTTATTTCAATTATTGGTCCTAGTGGTAGTGGTAAATCAACCTTTTTAAGATGTTTGAATCTTCTTGAAGAACCAACAAGAGGAAAATTAACTTACCTAGATAAAGTTTATTTTAGTGTTAGTAAATGCAAAGATGATTTTGTTGATTATGCTAGATATCAAGAAGATTTAAAAAAATATGAAGATAGATTAGTTGAAACTGAAGACAACTATGCTATATATAAAAATAAGTTAATTGAAGATAAAACTAATAAAGAATATAAACTAAAAGCAAAAGAAGCAAAAAAGGAATTTAATGAAGTTAGAAAACATCCTATTTTAAAGAAAGATTATTTTAATAAAGAAGGCTATGAAGAAGCGATTAAAAATTCTCCTTCTTTTTCAATAAACCAAAAAGAAATTAATGAGATTAGAACTCATGTAGGTATGGTCTTCCAATCATTTAATCTTTTTAATAACTATAATGTTTTAGATAATTGCATTCTCGCACAGACAAAAGTATTAAAAAGAAAATATGATGAAGCAAAAGATATTGCTATTAAAAACTTAACTAGAGTTAATATGCAAGATCGTATGAACTATAAAATTTCAGAATTAAGTGGTGGGCAAAAACAAAGAGTAGCTATTGCAAGAACTTTGTCAATGAATCCTTCAATTATTTTATTTGATGAACCAACTAGTGCTCTTGATCCTGAAATGGTCGATGAAGTCTTATCGGTTATGAGAGATTTGGCTAATAAAGGGATGACAATGATTGTTGTTACACATGAAATGAACTTTGCTAAGAATGTTTCAAACAAAGTTGTATTTATGGAAAATGGTTACATTGTTGAAAGTGGTGACCCAAAATTAGTATTGGCAAACCCAAAGACAGAAAGACTAAGAGAATTTCTTAAATTGGACAAATAATTAAAATAAATTTTTTAAAAGAAGTGTTGGGGAAAATCCTAGCACTTTTTTAAATAAGCCTGCAAAAACAAGTTATTTATACTTGTTTTAGTAAATTCATTTTTTATTTCCACATAAAAAAATCAATCATTTTGAAACTTTTTTAAAATTTTTTCTTATAAACTCCATCTTATTAGTGAAGGCATCTTTTTGTCTTTAAGGAGGTGATAGGAAATTATGAAAAGTAATTTAATTATTTAAAACTCTATTCTATGTTTATCCCTCTAAACATAGATATTACTTAATCTATTTTAACTTTGAAAATACGCTACCAATACTATCGTTAATAATAAGTTTTACATTTCTATTTACATGTAATTCACTTTTGTTAATGATGACGATATTATCACCAAAGAAATATCGTATTAAACCATTTGCTGGATAGACATTTAAAGAAGTGCCAGCAATAATTAGTAGGTCAGCTTCTTGAAGAGCAATGATTGATTTTGTTAGGACCATTTCATTTAAAGGTTCTTCATAAAGGACAACATCAGGCTTAATAATCCCTCCACATTTAAGACAATGTTCTTCTGGAGCCAGTGCTAAAAAATCTTTAAGATCATAGAAACGACCACATTTTGTACAATAGTTTCTATGAATAGAGCCGTGGAGTTCAACGACATTTTTACTCCCAGCTTGTTGATGAAGGCCATCAATATTTTGAGTTACTATCGTGATGTGTTTGCCATTCTTTTCTTTATCCGCTAAATATTTGTGAGTTATATTAGGTAAAGCATTTTGATTTATCATAAATTCACGATAGAACTCAAAAAACGTTTTGGTGTGATTTATAAAATAAGTGTGAGAAAGCATTTCTTCATATGGTTTATCATATTTGCTTTTAAGCTTATATAAACCATTTTCACTTCGAAAATCAGGAATGCCACTTTCTGTTGAAACTCCGGCTCCACCAAAGAAAACGATATTTTTAGCATTATCTATTAAGGCTTGTAATTCTTTAATTTTGTCTAAACTATTATCTTCCATAACAAAATTATAAATATTTTCAAAAGAAGTGAATAGTGGCATAATTTTAGCAATGGCGCAATGACGTAATTGGTAGCCGTATCGGTCTCAGAAGCCGATGAACCGAAAGGTTCGTGGAAGTTCAAATCTTCTTTGCGCCACCATCTTATAACTAACATTTTGATACAAACTAAGGGTGTCAAAATTAACGATATTTGTCCGAGAAATCGGGCATTTTTATTATGTTGCGCTTTGCTAGTAGATATAAATTGGCTCAAAACTAGGGATTTTAGAATTTTGGTTCTACTAGAAAAATGAAAACCTACTAGCAAAACGTATCTCTACTAGAAAAATATATCCTTATGAATCCACAATTTTATTTTAATTAAGCGGCAACATAATGACTATGAATAAGTTAAATCTATTTGTTGTTTTTAGGTCGGTATACCGATATAATATGGGTATGACATTTTTAGATTTATTAGCTTTTAAAAAAACAACAGTTTATGCGTTATCCAATAAAAGCGGGATTCCTAAAACCACTTTAACTGATATTGCGTCTAGTAAGACAGACATTTTAGAGTGTTCTGGTAAAACATTATTAGCAATATCAAAAAGTTTAAATATATCAATTGAAGAGTTACTTTCTCTAGAAAAAGAAGAATCTAAAACTTTGTTGCCTTTATTTTTATATGATGCGATTTCAGAATATAGAAAATCTATACGTGAGAATAGTTCTTTATTAGATTGCTATAGCGACCAATTAAATAGTTCTATCAATGTTGCTGAAGTGGAACATCTCATTTCGAAAGAACAAGCTGATCGATTAAGAGCAAGATACTTTAGGAGATAAACACTATATGATTAATTTTACAAATTTTCCGATAAGAAAAAAGGCGTATGGGGGTGCGAATGGGAATAAACTATCGGTAGTATTAAAGCGATAGCACAAAGATAATCTCGAATATCAGCATTAAAGTGCTGTTTTTATTTGAGTAATAGTTAGATAAAACTAAACAAGTTTTCTTCCGATAAATCCACAAGCCTGTAAGAAGCATTTTAGGTGGGGTGCATAATTGCTATTTTGCCTGATTTAAATTATAAAGAAGAATCATTGAAGGACAATGTCCCTCAAAATGTCTCTCAAAATGTCCCTCAAAAGGATTTAGCAAAAATTATTGATGCTATAAAAGAAAAACCAATAATAACTAGAGAAGAGTTAGCTTCTGTTATTGGAAAAAGCGTTAAAGCAGTAGCAAGAATTATTAGAGATTCTAAAATTATAAACTTTGTTGGCTCATCTAAAACAGGCCATTAGGAAATTGTAGATAGAGAACACAAAGATAAATAACATTAATAGTATATTTATATGCCGTTTCGTTTTGCTAGTTGAGGTGTCATTTTGTATTGTAGCGATGAAAAAAGACATTTTAACTAACATTTTGGTAAAAAATAATGGTGAAAATTCATTATATATGTCCGAGAAATCGGGCATTTTTTATGAAAACATTCTAGTTAGTTCAAGCTAACATAATTGTTGTAGCGTTTCTATAACAGTGTTATAATAACACCGTTATAGGAGGAATTTAAATGAATGAAGAAATAATGAAAGAGATTCTTAAAGCAGCCAAGGAAGAATTTTTATCTCTTGGATACATTGATGCATCAATGAGAAATATTGCTAAAAAAGCTAATCTGACTACTGGATCTTTATATTATCGTTTTTTAGATAAAGCTGAAATGTTAGATGCAGTCGTTGGAAATGAAGCAGAAGAACTTTTAGCAACTTTTAAACAAATTCAAAATGATTTTGCTAAAAAAGAAATCAAGCGTCAAATAAATGAAATGACAAACTACACAGAAAACGGTTTACACATTCTTGTAAACTATATCTATGATCATTATGATGCATTTAAGATTATTGTTTGCAAAAGTAAAGGTTCTAAGTATGAGTTTTATCTTGATAGCTTAGTAGATGTAGAAGTAGAAAATACTTATCGCTTTATTAACGAATTAAAAGCTAAAAATATAAAGGTTAAAGAACCAAGTGAGGATTTGATACATATTTTGTGCACGTCATTTTTTGCAAGTATTTTTGAAGTTGTTCATCATGATATGAAAAAGGAAGAAGCTTTAAAATACGCTGATGAAATTTATGCTTTTAACCAAGCTGGATGGTCTGTTTTATTAGGTTTAGATTTTAAGGAGGGTTTATGAAAAAAGAAAAAGTATTTCCACGCTTAATGCATTATGCTGGAAAACATAAAGTTCTTACATATTTATCGCTCATTTTATCGGCAATTAGTGGAGTTTTTGCTATTATACCGTTTGTTTATATTTATTTTATTATCCGTGATGTAGTGCAAGTTGCACCAGATTTTTCAAAAGCTACTAATTTGGTACTTTATGGATGGATGGCTGTCGTATTTGCTATTCTTGCTATCCTTATTTATATTGGGGCTTTGATGTGTTCGCATATTGCAGCTTTTAGAAGTGCTGGAAATATGAGAATAGAAGCAATAGAACATCTTACAAAGATACCAGTTGGTGAAATCGAGGAAGAGGGAAGTGGTAAGTTAAGAAAGATTATTTTAGATTCTAGTAGTGCGACTGAGACTTATTTAGCCCATCAACTTCCTGATATGGCTCAAGCGATTCTTATGCCTTTAGCTATTATAGTTATATTATTTATATTTGATTATAGGCTTGGTCTTGTTTCTTTAATACCAATTATCCTTGGATTTTTATGCATGTTTAAAATGGTCGGTCCAAAAATGAAAAATGACATGGCTCAATATCAAAATGCTATGGAAAGTATGAACAATGAAGGTGTTGAGTATGTCAGAGGCATTCCTATTGTTAAGACTTTTAATCAATCAATTTATACTTTTAAAAGATTTAAAGGGGCGATTGATAATTACTCTAACTTTTGCATTTCATATACAAAGAGATGTAGAGGTCCGATGATTGCTTTTGAAATATGCGTGAATTCCGTTTTTGCCTTTCTTATAGCAATGGCTCTTATTTTATCTGGCGTTAAGGCAACTGACCAAACGTTTATTTTAAATTTAATTTTCTACATTGTTTTTACTCCGATTATATCAACAACCCTTTTAAGAGTTATGTATATGTCTGAAAATACAATGATTGTAGAAGATGCATTAAAAAGAGTAGATTCAGTTCTATCTATTGAACCATTAAAAGAAACCTCTAATCCTTTAAAACCAAATGGAGATGAAGTGAAGTTTGATAGTGTCTTTTTCAAATATAAAAATAAAGAAAAATATGCATTAAATGATATTAGTTTTATTGCAAAAGAAAATTCGATTACCGCTCTAGTAGGTCCTAGTGGCGGTGGCAAAAGTACTATAGCTAGTCTTCTTAATAGATTTTATGATGTGGAAAAAGGCTCTATTTCTATCGGTGGAGTTGATATAAGAAATATAAAAAAAGAAGATTTGATGAATGAAATTAGTTATGTTTTTCAGGATTCAAAACTTTTGAAAAATACTATTCTTGAAAACGTAAGAATGGGTAAAAAAGATGCGACTTTAGAAGAGGTTAATGAAGCTTTAAAACTCGCTCAATGCAATGACATAATTGCTAAACTTCCTGAGGGGTTAAATGCTATTATTGGAGCTAAAGGAACATATTTATCGGGTGGAGAAATGCAAAGAATATCTCTTGCTAGAGCCATTTTAAAGAATTCTAAGATTATTATTTTAGATGAAGCTACGGCATTTTCGGACCCTGAAAATGAGTATTTAATTCAAAAAGCATTTCAAAATCTAAGTAAAAATAAAACAGTTATTATGATTGCCCACAGGTTATCAACTATAAAAAATGCTGACAAAATCCTTGTTGTTAACGATGGAAAAATTGTTGAAGAAGGAACTCATGATTCATTGTTAAAAGAAGATGGAATTTATACAAAAATGTGGAACGATTATCAAAAATCAATCAAATGGAGGGTTAAAAATGCTTAAATATCTCATGCATAAATTTGCTTTGACCGAACAGGGCGCAAAAGATTTTATAAAAACTCTATTAATGAACGTATTAAGCAATATTGCTTTGATGATACCAGTATGGCTTTTATACATTTTAGTAGACGATCTTCTAGGGGAAGGAATTCCGGCTAGTCATTATTATTTGTTTATTTTTGGATCTTTAGGAATAATCGTTGCATTAGGATTAATTTACTATATTCAATATCACTGCTCTTATTTCCTTACTTATAAAGAAAGTGGTAAAAGAAGAATAGCTTTAGCTGAAAGATTAAGAAAATTACCTTTATCGTTCTTTTCACATAAAGATTTGACTGATATGACTCACGTTATTATGAACGATGCGACTACAATAGAACAAAGCTTTTCGCATTTTATGCCAAATTTTTATGGTTCAATGATTTCGACGGTTATAGTAATGATTCCTATATTTATTATTGATTGGAGGATGGGTCTTGCCTCTTTATGGGTGGTTCCGGTCTCTATACTCATTGTTTTTGCTTCTAGAAAAGCACAAAACTATTTTAATAGGAAGAAAGACAAAGCTGATTTAGAGCTTCAAAATAATGTTCAAGAGTGCATTGAGACTATAAAAGATTTAAAAGCTACTAATTCCGAAAAAGAATATATGAAAAAAATTAAAAAAAATGTCAGATTAGTGGAGAAATTTCATATTCAGTCAGAATTAGGCGTCGCTTTATTTGTGGTAAGTGCTCAAATGATTCTTAAATTTGGCATTGCTACAACAGCTTTAGTAGGTTCAATTCTTCTTATTGGCGGCTCGCTTGATATGATGATTTTCTTTATGTTCTTACTCCTCGTTTCTAGATTTTATGAACCAATGGCAACAGCACTTCAAAATTTGGCTGCAATAAACTCTACTTTTTTGAATATAGAAAGAATGAATGAATTTTATAATTGTCCTATTCAAACAGGCAAAGATGATTTTAAGCCTAACAATTATGATATTACTTTCGAAGATGTGAAATTTGGATATGATAAGAATGAAAGTGTAATTAACGGCGTTTCCTTTACTGCTAAACAAGGTGAAGTTACTGCCCTTGTCGGTCCAAGTGGATGTGGAAAATCAACTATATCAAAACTTTGCTCTAGATTTTGGGATGTCGATAAGGGAGCTATTAAACTTGGAGGAGAAGTAATAAAAAATATTGATCCAGAATGCCTTTTAAAGAATTACTCTATAGTCTTCCAAGATGTGAATTTATTTAATAATACAATAATGGAAAATATCCGTATCGGTAGAAAAGATGCGACAAATGAAGAAGTTGTCGAAGCAGCTAAAAAAGCAAATTGTGATGAATTTGTATCTAAATTACCTGATGGTTATAACACATATATAGGAGAAAATGGTGCTGAATTAAGCGGAGGAGAAAGACAAAGAATTAGTATAGCTAGAGCTTTATTAAAAGATGCTCCTATAGTGTTACTTGATGAAGCAACTGCATCATTAGATGCTGAAAATGAGACGATAGTTCAAGAGGCCATCTCTAACGCTACAAAAGGTAAAACTGTTATAGTTATTGCTCATAGGATGAGGACGATAGAAAATGCTGATAAAGTAATTGTTTTAAATGAAGGAAAAGTTGTAGAAGAAGGTAACCCACAAGAATTAATTAAGGAAAAAGGTCAATTTGCAAAAATGGTAAGTTTACAAAAAGAATCAGCAAATTTTAATATATAATTCGTAATTAATAATAAGAAAATAGTCACCTAGTTTTTAGCTAGATGACTTTTTTAGATAATCGGCCTAGCTATATAAATTCATGACATTATTAAATGGATTTATACTCGATAATTAACATGGGCAAATGATGAATCGTATTTCTGCCGAAAATATTTGCATTTCCGACACAACAATAAGACCTAGACAAGATGAATATTTATTTGATTACAACAGTGTAAATGAAGCGGTTGTAAATTCTATTGTTCATAATGATTGGAGTATATCAGAGCCACAAATATCTTTTTATAGGAACAGATTAGAAATTTTATCTCATGGTGGATTGCCACATAATTTATCTGCTGATGAGTTTTTTGCAGGCATTAGTAAACCTAGGAATCTAGCTTTAATGAAAATTTTTTCTGACTTAGATATTGTCGATCATACTGGCCATGGCGTGCCTACGATTGTCGATCATTATGGCAAAGATATTTTCAACATCCAAGAAAATTATATTTTAGTGACTATTCCTTTTAACGGAAAAGTCTTAAGTAAGATCGATGTCGGTGTAAATGTCGGTGTAAATGTCGGTGTAAATGATGTAGAAAAAAAGATTATTGAGGAGCTTTTAAAGAATCCGATTTTAACTGCTGATAAGCTATCTTTAATAGTAAAAAAGAGTAAAAGAACAATTGAACGTTATTTAAAAGCTTTGCAAGAAAAAGGATATTTAGAAAGAAGCGGTCCTGATAAGACAGGAGTATGGAAAATAGTAAAATAACTTACTTTAAACAATTTAAACCTCACAATAAATGGTTTAACTGAATTGGAACGAGTTATATTAGAGGAAATTAGTAATAATTCTAAAGTTGCAAGAGATGGTTTGTAGTCTAAGATAGGTAGGTCTTCTGATAATATCCAACGAATTTTAGATACTTCGGAAAAGAAAGGATATATCAGAAGAAAAAGTTAAGATAAACCAAGTATTGGAAGATTTTAAAATAATGACAAATAAAGTTATTTTCAAAAAAGATGAAGAATTTTAGCCAATAATTTTGCTTATAGAATTAGTAGAATTTAATTATTCTTTCATAAGGCAAACTTTATTGTAGTGTTATCAAATACTTTACATGATATAATTTTTCCATGTGGCACGAAATATTATTTAGAGTTTTAAGTATTATTAATTACATTATTCTAATCATTATCGCTATTCCGCTTTTAATTCAAGTTTTGTATGTGCTTTTTGCATGGATAAAAAAGAAAACTTTCCCTAAAAGTGATAAAAAGGCTAAAATTGCCTATTTAATTCCTGCCTTTAATGAAGAAAGTGTCATTTACAATACTGTAAAAGAATGTCTTGATAAACAAGATTATCCAAAAGAATTGTTTGACGTATTTGTTGTTGCAAATAACTGTACCGATAAAACCGCTGAGCTTGCAGAAAAAGCTGGAGCGAAAGTTTTAATATTGAATGATCCAGATCCAACTCATCGTATGGCTCTATATCCTTTAAAATATGGGGTTGATTATATTTTAAAGACTAATAATTATGACATGATTATTCATTTAGATGCTGATAATCATCTTAATGCTGAATATTCAAGTTTGATGAATGACGCTTATCAAACTGGAATTGATTTTGCTAGACCATATGAAGGCAGCCTTAACGCAACACAAAATTTCTATACTAAGGCTTGTACTCTTTTTTATAGTTTTGATTCTAGATATGGAAGTAGAGTTAGAGAAAGATTAAATATTGCGGCTCATATTAATGGAAGTGGAGCAATGATGTCGACTAGAATGCTCAATAAATGCGGCGGATATGACGCTAAAACAATTTCAGATGATGCTGAATTCAATTTCAATAGAATGCTTGAAGGTTATAAAGGACACTATATAGAAGATGCAGTTGTTTATGAAGATGCTCCAAGCAGCTTTAAAGACACTGTTAATAGAAACAAAAGAATCTTTAATGGTGGCGTTAAGCTTTTAAAAGACAAACTTATAAAAATGTTAGGAAAATTCTTTGTAACTGGCAGAATTTCCTATATTGAGATGTTTATGTCTTATATTTTTATTTTTATAACTGTTGTTGTTTGTACTTGGTTTCCGGCTTATTACATATACCATTTTGTTTATTTAGCGTTAATTAGCAATGGAGTGATAACAACAATGATAATGAACGTGTCTTACTACACCAATCTTATGTGGAATACTCTTATTGTTGGCGGTAGCATTTTAGTTGCTTTATTCTTATTATTTGGTGTTCTTCAAGGGTTTATCTTAGTTTTCTCAGACTACAAAAAAATGGGTGCAAAATCACCAAAAGAAATGATAAGTGGGGCAATTTTATTTCCAGCCTTTTTAGCAGTTTATGTAGTTACATTATGTTATGGTGCTTTTGCTAAAAAAGGCGGATGGGATAAAATCAAAAGGAATGTCAAACATGAACGAAAATAATTATGCAGTTATAGTTGAGCACTTAGTCAAAACTTATAATAAAGGTGAAGTAAAAGCAGTCAATGATATTTCCTTTAAAGTAGAAAAAGGCAGTCTTTTTGCGTTTTTAGGAATTAATGGAGCTGGCAAGTCTACAACAATCAACATCATTTGCTCGATCTTATCTAAAGACCAAGGAAGAATTTTCGTTGATGGCTTAGATATTGATAAAGATAGAGAACAAATCAAAAAAGAAATTGGCATTGTTTTTCAAAATAGTGTTTTAGATCAAGAATTAACTGTTAAAGAAAATCTTGAGATAAGATCTTCTTTTTATGACTTAAATAAACAGCAAAGAGAAGACAACCTTAATAAGATAATTGATTTATTAGAACTTGAACCAATTTTAAAAAGACCTATAAAAAAACTAAGTGGTGGACAAAAAAGAAGAGTTGATATTGCTCGAGCGATGATTCATTTACCAAAGCTCTTGATATTAGATGAACCTACAACTGGTCTTGATCCAAAAACAAGAAGAACTGTTTGGTCTTTAATAAATAATATCAAGAATGAGACTGGGATGACTGTTTTTTTAACAACCCACTATTTAGAAGAAGCAGAACAAGCAAGTCATGTTGTTATCATGGACAAAGGTCATATTATTGCAGAAGGTACCCCGGTTGAATTAAAAAACAAATATAGTAACGATTATATATACAATTATTCAAAGAAAAACCCTGAATTAGAAGGGATTTTACATGAGAATGGTATAAAATTTAGCTTTGATGAAGAAAATGAAACTTATAAAATTGTCATCGAAAAAGGAGCATCAGCTACTGATTTCATAACAAAGTATGCAAAATACTTAAACGATATCGAAGTCTTAAAAGGGAATATGGACGATGTATTTTTAAACGTAACCGGAAGAGACATTTTAATAGGAGACGATAGTAATGATTAATAGTTTAATGAACAATCTTAACGTATTCTTAAATCTTACTAAAAGACATTTTTTAGTCTTCTTTAAAAATAAGATTAGAGTTTTATATACACTTTTAGTCCCTATTATTATTTTGCTTGTATACATTCTCTTTTTAAGAAACTTAGAACTATCAACAGTTCAAAATATTTTATATGAATTAGAAGTTGAAGCGACCACTGAATTAGCAACGTATATTAATACATTAGTTGATTCTTGGATGTTATCAGGAATTATCATTTTAAGTACAATAACGATCTCTATTCAAACTAATAATATAATCATTAATGACAAAGAAAACGGAGTTAATCGTGATTTTGCCTCTTCACCAATTAAAAATTCTTATTTAATTGGTAGTTATTTTTCATTTAATTTTATAGTTACAATGTTCCTTTGCTTGATTGTCATGCTAATTTGCTTTGTCTATCTTGCTATAATGGGTGAATTTTTCTTAACTTTTATTGATTTTTTAATCGCTTTTGGAGTTTTAACTTTATCTACAGCAACCTCAACACTTTTAACTATTTTTATTTGCTCATTCATTAAACATGAATCAACTTTAGCTAGTATTATTGCTGTTTTTTCAACGGTCGCTGGTTTTGTAATTGGAGCTTATATGCCTTTATCAATGTTCCCAGATTGGTTTAGAAATATTTGTGGCTTTGTTCCGGGAGCATATTCTACCGATTTAATGCGTTTTGCATTTATGGCAACTCCTTTAGATGGTTTAAGTGGACTTGTTAGTAATTTAAATCTTGCTAATGGAGAAGAATTAATTAACGATTTGTTCAATAGTTTTGGATATGAAATCAACTTATTTGGAACGAATATTAACGTAGGTTATCAAGCTTTAATTAATGTTGGTTTTGTTATTCTCTTTATGATTTTAAATATCTTTTCAGTAAAATATATAACTAAAGTAGTTGCTGATAATTAGAAAACAAATCTTAAAAACGGGTAATTACATTCAAAAACCTTGCAAATCTAACTTAAATAATTAATATAACTAATGGTGTTAAATACATTTTTAAGGTAATAAGTTTATATGGCTCAACATGTTATTGTAAAAGAATATAATCCTCTTTATCCAAAACTTTATAATGAAGAGGAAAAGTTAATTAAAAAGATACTTGGCAAAAATCTTGTACATATAGAACATATTGGTTCAACTTCGGTGCCAAATTTAAAATCAAAACCGATTATTGATATTTTAGTAAGCGTCAATTCACTTGAAGAAGTCGACTTAAAACAAAAAGAATTTGAAGCAATAGGCTATGAATACATGGGTGAATTTGGTATTAAAGGTCGCCGCTATTTAAGAAAAGGCGGAAACGAAAGAACACATCAAATTCATATTTTTCATAAATCTGATAAGAATAATCTTATTCGCCATATTGCATTTAAAAAATATTTAATTAAACATCCTGATATAAGAGATGCTTATGGTGAGTTAAAGGAGAATCTAGCTAAAAAATTTCCTTATGATATCGATTCATATTGTGATGGCAAGGATGCATTTATTAAAAAGTATGAAGAATTAGCCATAGAGGAATTCTCAATAAATCATTGTGATTACTGATAAAGTGTAATTTATCTTACTTTGTAAGTAAGAAATAAATTGAATGAGAAATATTGCTAAATTATAATCTAGTTGCGGAGATGCTTTTATGAAAGTTTTATTAATTAACGGAAGTCCTAACCAACAAGGATGCACAAATAGAGCACTAGAAGAAGTTAAAACAACTTTAAATAAAGAAGGGGTTGAGACCGAACTTGTTTGGATTGGCAAGCAGCCAATCGCTGGTTGTATTGCTTGTAGAACCTGCAAGAAAACCAATAGATGTGTTTTTAATAATGATTTAGTTAATAAATTAATAGAAAGACTTGATGAATTTGATGGTATTATTGTCGGTTCTCCAGTTTATTATAGTGGTCCAAGCGGACAAATTTGTGCTTTTTTAGATCGCCTTTTCTTCGCTGGCGGAGATTTTTCAGGCAAAGTTGGAGCAGCCGTTGTTTCTTGCAGAAGAGGTGGAGCTACAGCATCTTTTGATCGTTTAAACAAATATTTTACAATTTCAAATATGGTTCAAGCCTCATCTCAATATTGGAACATGGTTCATGGAAATACTCCTGAAGAAGTCGAACAAGATTTAGAAGGATTACAAACAATGCGTACACTTGGTCAAAACGTTGCTTGGCTTTTAAAATGTATCGAAGCAGGAAAAGAAAAAGGCATTGAAAAGCCTAAGTATGAAGCTTTTTCAAAAACAAATTTTATAAGGTAACACAAATGAAGAACACAGCTAAGATTTTTATTTATATAGGCGTTGCATTAAGAATTTTATTTTTTGCAATTATTGAATCGTTTTTATTAATTGGCTTGCTTAATGTCTCTTATTATAGCGAATATGTAATTTTTGAAATTACTGTTTTTGCTGTTATGATGCTACTTGCTTTAATAATTCCAATCGCTTCTTTATTAGTTGCTCACTTTACTTTAAAATCACTTAAAGTTGCTACTAAGAAGGACGATATTATTGGAATCAGTGTAGTTTGCTTAATCTTCTCTAGTATTATTGGTGGTATAGTTTTATTATCATCAGATGATAAGGATTTTGTAGCAAGTACTAATGCTAAGACAAGCAAGAGCCAAGAAGATAGTGAACTTACTCCATTAGAGAAAAATCTTAAAAGAATAAGAAATATGAGGGAAAGCGGTGTCATTAACGAAGAAGAATACGATAAATTAAGAAAGAAATTATTAGAAAACGAATACAAGTAATGAAAAAGAAAAAACTAAGTTATAGATTCTATTATGTTTTAGGAATTATTTTTACCTTTATTTTCCTATTTCTTTTTGCTTTATTTGTTACTTTACCTTTAGCCATTAAAGATTTTCCAGAGTATTTAGGGCGGGTCGCAATTGTTATTTGCATGGTTTCTTTTGTAGGAATTATATTTGGAGTTTATCTTGTTAAAAAAGCTAACTTTATTAAAATTAATCAAAAGCAAAATAAAGAAGCCGAGGAAGTGAAAGAAAAAATTAAAGAGAGTTATATTAAACATCATCGATACGACGAAAACGATGACAATTAAGAAAAACCTTGCAAATCTCAACTATTTTATTAGGTAAAATATATTTAGGAGCTTAAGTTAATGGTAAACTGCCAATCTCCGAAGTTGGTTATAGCAGTTCGATTCTGCTAGCTCCTGCCAAATTAATCTTAAATGTTTTAATTTTAAAACATCATATATACAAACTTAAATTTCTGATTCTTTTTTGAGCATTCTTTCTCAATAATTTTAATTTTGAACCATAATTTCTTAACTTTAGGTAAAATAATGTACATTATTTTAACTTTTTAATAGTGAAAGTTAAATTATTTGATTGTCTTTAACATTTCTTGATTTTATAATCTAATTAAAGATTATTATGAAAGGATTTTAAAATGGAAATTAAAAATGTTGTTGTAATAGGCGGTGGCGTTTTAGGAAGTCAAATTGCTTTTCAAAGTGCTTATTGTGGTTACGATGTCACTATTTGGCTAAGAAGTGAAGGAAGCATCGGTAGATGTAAGCCAAAGCTTGATAATCTAAAAAAAGTTTATGAAGAAACAATCGAAAAAATGGATACACCTGAAGGAAAAGTAAAAGGTGTTTGGGCAGTTGGCATTGCTGATTTAGAAACATTTAACAAAAAAGAATGCTTAGAAAAAGTTGAAATAGCTTATTCAAGCATTAAGTTAACAACTTCATTAAAAGATGCGTTAAAAGATGCAGATTTAGTTATCGAATCAATGGCTGAAAACGTTGAAGAAAAAATTGAGTTTTATAAAAAGGCTGCACCTTTAATGCCAGAAAAAACAATCTTAGTTACAAATTCTTCTAGTTTATTACCTTCAAAATTTGCTAAATATACTGGCAGAAGTGATAAATATTTATCATTACATTTTGCAAATTCTATTTGGTTACATAATGTTACTGAAGTTATGGTTCAAGCTAAAACCAATCCTAAGTATTTTGATATAATTATGAATTTTGCTAAAAGTATTAGAATGTTACCTCTTCCTGTAAAGAAAGAGAAAGCAGGTTATTTGCTCAATTCAATGCTTATTCCATTCTTATTTAGTGCATTAGATTTATATGTTAATGGCGTAAGTGATCCAGAAAGTATTGATATAGCATGGACTCATGGAACTGGCGCTCCACTTGGCCCTTTTAGAATCTTAGATAAGATTGGTTTAAAAACTGCCTACAATATTGTTGAAATGTATTTAAAGATTCCATCATTCCTTGCTCCATATAATTTTAAAGGAATGACTAAACTTCTTAAAAAATATATTGATGAAGGAAAATTAGGTCTTTCAGCAGGTGAAGGATTCTATAAATATTAATTAATTTATTCTAATTATTAAAAAAAAGTAAGTCGAACGGCTTACTTTTTTATAACTCATAAAAAGAATTATCGTAAGCTATTGTATTGTTAAAATGTTTATTGGGATTATTAAGAACTTTAACCATGAAAAAATCATTTGGTACATCAAAAGGATTTTTTATGCCGAGTGTATTTGCGTTTTTATAACCAAAACGAGAATAGTATTTTGGATTACCTAAAACGATTGAATGAGTATAACTATATCTAGCTGCAACATCATGTCCATAGTTAACAAGAAAAGTACCAATTTTTTGATTTTGATATTTAGGAGAAACAGCTAGTGGTGCTAGGCTAATACTTTATAATTTCTTATATATGCTTTAGTAAACATGATGAAACCAACTAATTCATCACTTATTTTTGCGCTAAGAGTTAATCTTGGTAAAGATGAGAAGCTCTTTCTTAATTTTTTGGACTAAAAGATGTTCATCATGATTACTGTGTTTTTCGTTTTTAAATGTATTAATTGAAAGCTTGTTTATATCTTCGAAGTCTTTTTCTTCTTTAGGAAGAATTTTAATTCTTAGTTGATTTTTTGTTAATATATTGAAAATTTACTTAAAATAATTGAGTTTTGCAAAGTTTTTTAGTATACGACATGGATTCTTGAAATGATTTTTGCGATTTCTTCAGGCGATTCTTTAAAGTTATTTTTCATCCATTCCTTTATAACTGAGAAGAAACCATCAATGAAAAATCTAGTTGTATAATAAATCATTGTATAATCGTTATTATATTTATCTTTAGCTTTTGGTAATAATTCTTGATTGAATAAAGTGTTAAAATCTTCATCTGCTTTAAAAGCAGAAGAGTTTTTAAAGTATGCTTTAAATAATGGCGCATGATTTTTTACAAAAAGAAGATAATTTAGAAAAATTTGATTTTTGAAATTATCTAAATGTAATGGAGCATTATTATTTTCTTTTTTAAACTCTTCAATAGCTTGATTTTTAGCATCTTCTAATAATTCAAATAAATTAGAATAATACGCATAAAAAGTTGTACGATGAATTTTTGCAATCATGCAAACTTCACTAACATTGATTTCAATAAAGTCTTTAATAGAAAGTAGCTCATAAAAAGCATTGATCATTTTTTCTTTAGCATTCATTTTAAAATCCTACACTTTTAAAGATTGTTGTCGTTTTAAAAAGGCAACTAATGGTTTTGAATATAGTCAGTAAATCAAAGCTAGCCAAATTATAACACGACACGTGTAGGATTTACAAAATTAGAAAGAAGAGAAAAGAGGATTTAAAAATGAAAGAATTTGATGCAGAAAAATTAAAAGAAGAATACCAAGTTAAGCCAAAGAAAACTAACTTAGAAGAAGCTAAAAGATTAGACCGCAAGTGTAAGTTACCTGTTTATATTTTCACTTATACTTTTGGAATTATTGGTGCTTTAATTTTAGGAATTGGAATGTGCCTTGCTATGAATGTGATTGGTGGAGGAACAACTTTAATGATAACTTTAGGCATTATTATTGGTTTAATAGGTATTGTTATTGTCAGTGTAAATTATCCACTTTATAGTATATTTTTAAGAAAGAGAAAAGAAAAATATTCTAGTGCTATTTTACTTGAGTTAAATAAATCGGAAGAATAATTGTCATTAACGTATTAGTAAACATGTTAAAAATGACTAGATACTATTTATAAATGTTGTGTTAATATAGGTGTATAAAAGGATGGCACAAACAATGAAAAAAATATTATTTAGAAGTTTAGCTGCATGTTTACTTCTTTTTGGCGTAGCGGCTTGTGCAGAACCTGATCCATTACCTGATCCAGATATTCCGGATAATCCTAGTGATAATCCAGGTGGTGATTTAGATGATAATGACGACAAAGATGATCCAGATGAACCGGCCATTGATGAATTTGAAATCGTCACTGAAGATAATGGCTTATCTATAGAGAAAGAAACGTTTGAATTTACTAATGCAAAAGAAGGAGACACTTATCTTTCTCCTTATGAAATAACAGCCTACACCGATAACACATGGAGCTGGGTAACTGGATTAAGGGATGAAGAAACAAAAATAGTCAGTCAAAATCAAAGTGTAATCCCTGATTCAGCATTAAGTATCTCTATTGTAGAAAATAGTGATTTGGTAGGATCAAACGGTAGTAATGAAATTGAACAAATTAAAATTGAAATCGATAGGAAATTAATTAATCCAGGATCGACTAAGATTAGATTAAATGTTCATCCATCAAATGGAAGCTCTTCAGTTACAAAGTTAACAACACTTTGCTTTAACGCAGTTGTTCATGAATATGGAACAATAGCTATTGAAACTTATAATTTAGATTTTACTTTAGATTTAAGTGGACTTGATGAAATCATAGCCGATGTCAATAAACCAGAAAGCGCAACATTTACAATTTCTGATATGGATGGTGAAGCATTTTATGGTTATAACTATGATTCGCTTTATCAAGTCGATATCCCTTTAGATAATATTCCAGAAGAGATAACTTTTTCAGAATTTAAATTTGCAAAAGATCATCAATACTATGTACAAATTTTTATTGAAGCGGAAGATTATAAAGACCGTAATTGGATAAAAATAAAAGAGAAAAGATCAAGTAGCGATTATAAATTTGAAGATGAAGACTTAAATAGTATTTTAACTTTATCGGATGATGCAATAGTTAAAGCTGAATTAGGTGATGTTATTACCTATAACGATATTGTATAAAAATAAAAAACACTAATTATTAAAGGTTAGATAATTACGTCTAACCTTTTTATAATTAATAAAGAAATTTATGAACAAGTTTAATGTAAGTAAAAAAGAGAAAATTATAGTATTTGGAGGATCGTTTAATCCTTTATCAAAAGCTCATGGCGATTTAATACACCTTTTGATTAATAACTATAAACCGGATTGTTTTATTTTATTACCTTCTTCTGATGAATTTATTAAAGAAAAAAAGCATTTTCAAGAAGAAGATATAATTCCACTTAATAAAAGATTAAAAATATTAAAAGAATTTAATAAACGTAATCGAAAGATTGAAATAGAGTTAATTGAAATTAATAATCCAACTTTTAAAACTTATGATTCATTAATGTTTCTTAAAGACAAATACAAAAATAGCGATATTTATTTTGCTTTAGGAAGCGAAAAATTAATTAATCTTCACAATTGGTATAAAATTAATGAACTTTTAAAGTATTTTAAGTTCATAGTTTTAAAAAGAAGTGAAGTAAGCGAATCAGTAAATAATTCAAATAGAGAAGAAATAGTTTTAAATAATAAAAGTTCTTTTATTTTCTTTAATTTTAAAAAAGATCTTCATGATATTTCTTCGACTAAAATAAGAGAACTAATAAAAAATAAAGACTATAAAGCCTTAAATAGATTTACTTATAAATATGTAATTAATGAATTATTAAAGGACTAATTTTCTGAGAAATATTTTTTATAAAGATTATTGATATTATTAATTGCTTTAGGAAATAATTTAAAGAATTTTGTTTTATGTGAAGAAAGATAATCCCCATTTAAAGATGAATCATTTTCTATTTTTGCTAAATCATATTTTCCATTAACTTTCCGACCCTCAAGCATGCCAATACTAATGGCATCTTTTGGACAAAAGAAGGAGCAACGCATACACATTAAGCAATGATTATTAAATTTAATTTTATTTGTTTTAAGATCAATGGTAATGTTATTAACTGGGCATTCGTTAATACATTTTTGACACATTATGCATTTTGAATAATCAACTTTGTAAAAATAAGAATTTACCGGACCACCTAATCTTTGGATCTTAAAAATAAAAGAGTTAAACGCATAAAATAGATTATATTTAACTTTACGAATAATCTTATTTTTATATTCATAAATTAAAATATATAAAAGTTTATTGTTATAGTTAAACAATTCTTTAATAAAATTATCGTCATATCTAAAATGAATGTTATAAGGCATTAAAAAATGATGCTCACCTAAAAGAATGGCTTTTTCACGCTTAATTTTTCTTATTAAAGAATAAGAAGAAGAGTTATTTAACTTTAATGGTTCTCCACTTTGCTTAGCGATAATCACTTTTTGGTTTTTATGAAAGTGAAGCTTTTTAACAAATCGATCAAAAATAATTGGTGTATTAAAAGCATAAATTGGGTAAGAAAAAATAATTAAATCATATGAGCTTAAAGAAATTGGCTTAGAGGAACCATCAATTGAAAAAGTAGTGATTTCTCCTAACTCTTCTTTTTGAAATCTTTCTTTAATTTTCTCTACTAAATATTTAGTGTTATATGTCCCAGTAAAATAAATTATAAGTGTTTTCATTTTGAATTAATCGCGTTTGTTAAATTATAAATTTCTCTATTTTCATCAAGATTTAAAAGGTTTTTCTTTAAATTATAGATTTTTGGATAGCCCCAAGAATGGAACAAACCACGTGGACCAATCCGACTTTTTAAAGGAGTATAATCACAATCTAAAGCCTTTAAGATTGATAAAGAAGCTTTAGCACTATCCATAAAAATTAGTTTCATTATAGAAGGAACAAAGATATAAAAAAGTTTGTTATAAGCTTTATTTTTCTTGTCAAAAAGTTTAGTTACGGCAACTCCAGGATGAGATAAGGTGATATTAGAATTGCTAGTTTCTTTTAAATATAAAAGATAACTACTTAAAAGATGCTTTGAAACTGCATAACGCTTATTTTTGTTTTTAATGTTATTTAACGTGGCAAGGTAAGAATTTTGATCTTGAAGAAGTGTCTTTTTCTTTTTAAGCTTTGTAGTTGAAAGTAGACTACTTACAACAATTATTTTGGTCTCTGGCTTAATTTTTAATATCTCGCTAATTAAAAAAGCTGGGCGAAAATAATTAACTAAATAAGTTTTTTCTATCTTATCTATAAGTTCGTATTGTTGATGATAAATACCGCTTACATTTACAAAATAGTCGATATTTGCAAGGTTTTTAACTAAATCAATGGTATTTTGAATTGATTTTTCATCTAAATAATCGAAAGAAACTACAGCAATTTTATTATGAAATTTTCTTTCTAATTCTTCTTTTAATTTATCGCCTTCATTAGTGTTTCTAACTAAAAGATATAAATCATTATTTAAATAAGATAGATAAGTCGCTAAAGAAGAACCAATTCCTCCGGTTGCCCCGTTTAATAAAACGGTTTTATTTTTGATGTTAATAATATTTTTATCAACCCGTTTAAAATACTTTTCTTCTTTCTTCATACTTATAAAATTTTAAAGAATTTCTTTTAAAGAATAAACTTTTTATTTTGGTGAGAAAGTAAGGCGTGTAGAATGTTTGCATAGAGGAATAATTATGGAATTTATAAAAATAAAAGTTGCTTGGGAAGATTATCCAGAAAACTTATATCGAATAATCTTAGTTAAGAAAAATATCACGCTTGAAGAGTTGAATGACGCTTTATGCCTTTTGCTTAAAACTAGATTTGAACATTTATCACTATTTAGAGCTGGAAAAACAACATATATAAATGAAGAGTGTGTTGAACTTCCAAATCAGATTCCTTATGAAAATGTAAAACTAGTTGATGTTTTAGATAGAGAGAAGCAAATTCTTTTTGATTATGATTTAGGTGCTGGTTATAGATTCATTGTTAAAAGATGTTCTAAGTATTTTTATGAGTATCCTTTTAAAACTAATGCTATATTAGTTGAAGCTAGAGGAGATGGGATATTTGAAGATAATATCTCAGATTTATATAGCATAATGGAAAATGAAGAGCTTGACGAATCAGGAGAAAGAACGGGATCTTTTGGAGAACCATTACCAAAAGATTACAATTTCTTTCAAGAATTTGATTATGATTACATCAATAGTGTTTTGATAAAAGGAATTAGTTATTTTCTATCTTGGCAAGATGATGGTCTTAATGATGATTTAATTGCTGAGGACTACGATTAATATCATCTTTTTTATTATTTCTTATAAGTTTTAATGATAAAATCAATTACTTTTTTAGTAGTTGATGTGATTGTTTTGTTCTTTTTATAAGCGATAACAATATCAAATTTAATATTTTCTTCAAGTGGTATTCCAATAATATCTTCGCCTTCTTTAATAACTTGGTTAAACAAAAAGGCACCAATATCACTATGTAAAAGAAGTTCTTTGATAGTCGCAATTTGATCTGATAATAAGCGAATATTTGGTGTAATTTTATACTTCAAAAAGTAATCATAAACAATTTTATATTGAAGGGAATCTTCTTTTAAAAGAATAAGAGGAATATTTGACAATTCTTTAATCGATATTGATTTTCGACTTGCTAAAGGATGAGATTTATTAACTGCGAAAATCAATGATGTTTCGTCAATTTTTTCATAATCTAGTTTTTGGTCAATAATTCCATTATTTATTACGGTTAAGGCAACGTCTATTTCATCATTTATGACAGCTTTTTGATTTGCGTGGCTTGCTAACTCAGTCATTCTAAGAAACACATTAGGATACTTTTGAGTAAAAGCCTGAAAGATAGGTGCGAAAATAAAACCACCTAACATCGGAGGTATTCCAATTTTAATAGTCAAATTTGTCATAAGATAATCTTCCATTTGACTATTAATATTTTTAAAAAGTGACACGATTGGACGAGCGATGCGATAAAGATATTTTCCAGCATCAGTTAATGTTAACTCATTATTATTTCGTATGAAAAGCTCACAACCAAGCTCTTTTTCTAGGTTTTTAATTGCTGTAGAAATAGCTGGTTGAGAAACAAAATAAAGTTTACTTGTTTTAGTAAAAGAATTTGTTTCAGCACAAGCAATAAAATAAATAAGTTGATCCATTGTCATATTAAGATAATAAACCATAAATAAAATTTATGGAACTATAAGTTTTTAATTCGGTAAAAAATACTTTATTTAATTGAGTAAGCGCTTACATAAGCCTAATATTTACATAGATTATATAAATGGAGGCGATTTTAAATATGCGTTTTAAAAAATCCAAATTTTTACCATTAATAATTTTTATAGGGGTAAGCGGTATTTTAACTAGTTGTAATCAGGAAACAAATACCGGATTTGATGGTAAAAGTTACGATATTTCCAGTGGTCAAGATAATTCTTTGCTAGCTAAGTTAAATAAAGTAAGTGGCGGATACAAAATTACCTTATCTGGCGCTGGGAAAAGTGAAGATTTTTCAGAAGAAAACAAAGTACCATGGTATTCAATACTTCCAAAGATTAAAGAAGTTGAAATTAAAGATGGAGTAAGTGGACTTGGTGATAATATCTTTAGCAACATTGATTTAACTTACTATTATTTACCAGCTTCATTAACTACAATTAGCGAAACTTCTTTCAAAGAAGGAGAAACTTTATACTCATACGCAGATAATGTTTCAAATTCTGAAAACTTTGATATTTATTATTACTCAGAAACTATGCCTACTTCAAAAGACAAAAAGTATTGGCGTTTAGTTAATAACTCTCCAATTGCTTGGATTATTGAACATATGAATGCTCTTTTTGTTGGCAATAGTTTTACTTATTATAACGATATGCCAAAAATTGCTGAGAGCATTGCAAAAGATTTAGGTTATGACTTAACTTGTGATTCAGTAACGGTTGGCAGTCATACTTTAGAACAATATGCAGATGTTACAGATGAATATGGGAAGATTCTTGATGATAAATTAAATAGTTCGACAGTTTATAACTTTGTTATATTGCAAGAACAATCAACCAGATCTTATACACATTTTGATAGTTTTGAAAAAGGTGTAAGCACCTTAGTTAATAAAATCCATTCAACTCAAGAAAATCCTGAAATTTCTTTATATGAAACATGGGGGTTTGAAGAAGAAGCTAACGCTAAACAATGGACTGTTCCACAAATGGAAGATGAAATTTGCGCTAAATATGAAGAAGTAGGTAAAAAATATAATTTACCAATTCATTATGTTGGTGAAGCTTTTAGTCAAGTTTATGAAAATCATAAAGAAATAAATTTATATGCAGATGATAATAAGCATCCTTCTTATGAAGGTAGTTATTTATCAGCCTTAGTTCACATTGGAACTATGTTTAACTGTGATGTTACAAGTAGTGCATTCAATGGTGAATTAAGTGAAGAAACGGCAAATACATTAAAAGCAGTTGCTTCTAATGTTATTTTTTAGGAGGAAGAATAAATGAAGAAAAGAAGATTGCCAATAATTGCTACTTCATTAATGTCTCTTCTCTTTTTAGGTAGTTGTGCGGAAACACTTCCACCTGAAAATGAGCAAAACTACGCTCATTATTATCTAGTTAGTTTCTATGTTGATAATGATTTATATAGGACAGCTAGAGTTAAAGAAGGGGAGACCATTGGAGAGATTATTGAAGCACCAACTAAAGACGATTATAACTTTGTTGGTTGGCAAACTAGTGATGGAGTTGCCTTTGATTTAGCAACAAGTACTGTTAATTCGTCTTTAAGTCTCTACGCTAATTTTGAATTAATTAGTAAACCTTCGACTGGAGAAGATGAGTCAACTTTAAATGTTACTGACACTAAAGATCAAACAAAAGATTACTATTTAGTAATTGGGTGGTATGGTAAAACTGAGACTTCAGGTTTGGATGCAAGTTTAATGCAACATTTTTATGCTAATGCACGTGTATTCATGAGAGCAAAAGGCGTTAGTGAAGAAGATCTTGAAAGAGTAAGCGTTAGACAATATGGTGGCGCAGATACTGGAGTTGCAGACATGGGCGCTTTTATTAATGCAGACGCTGATGTAGATTTAGTTGTCGGAGTTGGAAATAATATTAATTCAACTGCTGGTGTAGACGTTATTGAAAAAGCTGGCGAAATTCCAATGGGTGGCAAATCAAGATTTATTGCTCGTTTGACTGAAAATGAAATGGCAAAGTCGCTTTACGATTTTATTGTTACCGACACTGGAAAACAAATGTTTGATGAATCGTTTGTTCTAACCGATGCTGATGTTCCAAAAAACCCTGCAGAATCTACTTCAAATGTTGAAGATGTAAAAGATCCTAACAAAACTTATAGTTTGGTTGTTGGCTGGTATGGAAAATCATCTACGTCATATGTAACTGTAGAAATAATGGAACATTTTTACTCCAACTTGAAAATTTATCTAGAAGCATCTGGAGTAAGTGAGGATGAAATTAATGCTGTTAGCATAAGAAGATATGGCGATGAATCAACTAAAGTTGATCCAATGGCAGAATTAGTTAATGATGATGGTGATGTTGATGTTTTAGTAGGTGTTGGTAATAAATACGGAAATTTAACTGCTCTTGAGAAAATAGAAGACATTCCAATGGGTGGTAGCGAAAGAAATATTATTAGATTATCTGATGATGAAATTGGCAAAAATCTTTGTAGTTTCATAAGTACAACAGATGCTGGAAAGAAAATGTTTGACGAAACATTTACTTTAACTCCAGAAGATGTAACTAAATAGTGGAGGCTAATCATAATGAGATTTAAAAAGAAATTTTTGGTTTTACCAATTGCATTAATGACATTATCAAGTTGTGAAATGCTTCAAGGTTTAGAAGAAGAAATTACTGTAGTTTTCGAGTACAATAACGAAATTATTTATAGTGATTATACAACTCAATTTAGAAATGTATTAATGCCAACTTTAAGCGAAGAACAAATACCAGTTGACCATGAATTTTATGGATGGACATGGTTAAATCCTGATTCAGTTTCGATAAAAGATGCTGATTTTGCAGAGAAATACATTGAAAAGGATGGTGTAATTCATTTGGCTGATGTTAAAGATTATGCTTTTAATAGTACAGTAACATTACATCCTGTCTTTGTTTTAGAAGATGATATTCCTATTCCAAATTATTATATTGCAATTGGTTGGTATGGAAAAACTTCGACAAGTGGTCTAGATCAAGCACGAGTCGATGCTTGGACGGTTGATTTAAAAGAGTTCTTAAAAGCAGAAGGGGCTACAGATGAAGATTTAAACAACATTGTAATTAATAAATATGAAGGCGATGTTGCGACTGCTGGTAGCTTAATTAACAAAGATCGTTATATTGATGTTCTTATTGGTTTTGGAAAGAACATCGGTAGTACTGGTGGAGTTGAATATATTAACAATATTGGTGGGATTATAATGGGTGGAAAAGAAAGATATATCACTCAACTTACTGAAAAAGAAACCGCTGTTAAAGTTTTCAACTGGTTACAAACACCAGAAGGGAATGCTTCATTAGCATAAAAAGGAGTAAGATATGCAAACAAGAAAATCTTTGATTAAAGCTTCAACGGTTTGTGGATATGTTGTTGCTATCCTTTACTTAATATTAACTGCCTTTTTATTCTCGGTTAGTAATTTATGGTATTGGTGCACACTTATTTTAGGCGCTATCTCTTTATATAATTCCTTATATTCTTCAACAATAAGAGGAAAGTTAGATAGTGAACCTTTAGAAGGGAAGCTTAAACTTAAATTTTTAATAAATACAATTATTTCAATCGTTTCTATTCCTTCTTTTGTCTTAAATTTAATCGCTTATTTTTGGAAAAAAGAAGACAAATATATTTCTGTTGTTAACGAGGAATATAAAGAGGAAATTAAAGAGAAAACCCCACAAAAATGGTATAAAAAATCTAATTTTATATTAACTTGTGTTGGTCTTATCTCAATTATATTAGGTTCATTTTTTGCTCAGATTGGTGAAACAAGCGGTTATTCTGTAGCAGTTAGAGATTTTACTTTAACTAAAGCAATGACTGATGAGTTTAATGCTGGCGAAGAAAATGCAATAAATGGCAAAAATTATACTATTGCTAATGATTGCTTAACTTATGCTGTTACTGAATATCGTCCAAAAACGGCAACTAGTGAAAATCCTCTTCCAGTTGTTATAGTTATGCCTGGTTTTACTAGAACTAAAGCCACTATGGCTCAATATGCAATTGAGCTTTCTAAAAGAAATGCCATTGTTTATACAATCGATCCAGGTTCTCAAGGTGGAACAACTTATGCTGGATATGAAACTAATGAAGATGGCGAAGAAGAAATGATTAGCGCAACAGTTGATGCTAATGGTCTTAACTATCTTGTTCAATATTTATATAACAATACCGAAGAATATGATTATTTAGATCGTACAAGATTTGGTGCAGTTGGACATTCGGCAGGTGGCGGAAATGTTGCTCAACTTGCTCAAAATTTTGCTGGCGATACTTATGAAGAAAGTGTAATCAAAGCTTTATATATTTCTGGATATATTAAAATTAGTGCTGCAAATAGATTTAAAGATTTAAGATGTAACGCTGCAATGTCTTATGCTTACTATGATGAAGGAAGTTTTAGATATCAAGGAAGCACAAGTGCTTTTGAAGTCATTGCAAAAAGATTTGTTAATGAAGTTAATGGTCAAAATTTAAATCACGATAAAGCCATAATTGATTATGAATATGGTTCAATGAAAGATGGTACTTATCGTGTTGTTCATCAAGAAAAGGTTAATCACTGTTTTGAAATGTATGATCCTTTATCAATTTCAAATACAATTAATTTCTTTAGAAGAAGTTTAGATTTAGACACAAACCTTGCTGATAGCAGCCAAACCTGGTTTGTTAAAGAAGGATTTAATGGCGTTGCTTTAATTGGTGCCTTTATCTTTATCTTCTCATTGCTTGCTTTCTTAATTGATATTCTTCCATTCTTCAAAAGCTTTAGAGAAAATGCTAAAAAAGCTAAGAATTATGAAGATTCAATTAAAGTTAAATATGGCTATGTTTCTTCGATTATTTTAGAAAATAGAGAAGAAGCTGGTGCAATAAAAGTAGTCAAAAAATCTTATTTAGACAAAGTTACTTTCTGGTCAATCCTTGTTTTAACAGCTATTATTGCTTGTTTAGATTTCATTCCTTTAGCTAGACTTACTATGGATTGGTTCCCAGATGCTGCTAGTAATACTTATACATTCTATTTCCCAGCTAGAATGATGAATGCAGTTATGCTTTGGGCGGTATTTAATGGTTTAATCGGTTTGGTTTTAATCTTTGGAGTTAAACTTTGCGAGAATCTTTACTTTAAAGTGACAAAGCAAGAAGAAAGAATGAATTGGTATCGTTTTAAAGCGATGAAAATAAACTGGAAAGATCTTTTAAAGTCCATCGGTTTTGCTTTATTCTTATTCTTACTTTTCTACGCACTTGTTGAAGTAATGTATCAAATTTTCCATCAAGATTTCCGCTTTATGTTAATTAGTGCTTCGCCTCTTGAACCTCGTTTTATCGTCACATGGTTAATTTATCTTGTTCCATTCTTTGTATTTTATATTTCAAATTCTATTAGAGTTAATCTTTCAATGGCTAATGAAGGGTGGAGTGAATGGAAAGTCATGTTACTTGGTGGAATTTCAAATAGTATTGGTCTTGTTGGTATTTTAGTTGTTAATTATGTTGTCTATTTCTTAACTGGCACTGTCTATTATGGCTATTATAGTCCAACAGATACTAGTGAAATGTGGTTATTTGTTAATATGGTATTTGGACTCATTCCAATGATGTTCATTCTCCCAATATTAAATAGATTCTGCTTTAAAAAGACCGGAAATGTTTATTTTGGAGCAATACTTACTTGTATGATTTTCATTATGATGTCTTTATCAGCATCAGTATCATACATTCCAATGTAAAGAAGGGAAAAATTATGATTGATAGTTTAAAAAAAGAAGCCTTAAAAAAACATTATGAATGGAAAGGCAAAATTGAAACAAAAGCAAGAGTTGATGTATTTTCTAAAGAAAATTTATCAATGGCATATACTCCAGGTGTTGCTGAAGCTTGCATGAAAATCCATGAAGATGTTAATGAATCATTTAACTTAACAAGAAGATGGAATATTGTTCCAGTAATTACTGATGGAACTGCTGTTTTAGGACTTGGCGATATTGGACCAGAAGCCGGTATGCCAGTAATGGAAGGGAAGTGCGCTTTATTTAAAGCATATGGCGATGTTGATGCCATTCCTCTTTGTATAAAAAGTAAAGATAGTGAAGAGATTATTAAAACAATTGAACTTTTAGCAGGTAGTTTTGGTGGAATCAACCTTGAAGATATTGCTGCTCCAAGATGCTTTGAAATTGAAAGACGTTTAAAAGAAGATCTTAATATTCCAGTATTTCATGACGATCAACATGGCACAGCAATTGTTACTTTAGCCGCTTTAATAAATGCTTTAAAACTTGCTAAAAAAGATATAAAAGATATTAGAATTGTTATAAATGGAGCGGGAGCAGCAGGTGTTGCTATTGCTAAACTTTTATTATCATATGGTGCTAAAAATATAATCTGTTGTGATTCAAAAGGTATCATTAAAAAAGGTGACCCACGCTTAAATTCTTCTAAAGCTGAACTTGCTGAAATTACTAATTTAGAAGGTATTGAAGGACATCTTGCTGATGCAATGAAAGGTAGTGATGTTTTTATTGGGGTTAGTGTTGCTCATTGTGTAAGTGAAGATATGGTTAAAAGCATGAATAAAGATCCAATTTTATTTACCTGCGCTAATCCAATTCCAGAAATTTTACCTGAAGAATCTTATGAAGCTGGTGCTTTTATTGTTGGTACTGGCTCTAGTGAATATCCTAATCAAATTAATAATGTTTTAGTTTTCCCAGGATTATTTAGAGGAGCAATTGATGCTAAAGCTAGCACTGTTAATTTAGAGATGATGAAAGCGGCGGCTTTAGGAATTGCAAGTTGTGTTAGTGATAATGAATTAAGTAAAAATTACATTCTCCCATATGCTTGGGACAAGAGTGTACATTTAAAAGTAGCTGAAGAAGTCAAAAAAGCTGCAATTAAAACAGGAGCAATTAGAAAATAAATTTAAAAGATATGGTGCACAAGTTGTGCACCATATCTATAATTGAATTAGATATGAAAGAAGGACTAAAAAAGTTATATAAAAATTTTAAAAGAGAAGATGTTACACCTTTTCTTTTTAAAGTTATTATTGAGATTCCAAAAGCTAGTAAGACAAAATATGAGATTGATAAGGAAACTGGTTTAATTAAATTAGACCGAATTTTATATACTTCAACTCATTATCCACATAATTACGGATTCATACCTTTAACTTATTGTGAAGATGGCGATCCACTAGATGTTTTAGTCTTATGTAGTGAATCACTTTTACCAATGACATTAGTTAATTGCCGAGCCATTGGCGTTTTAGATATGCTTGATAACGGCAAAAAAGATTCAAAAATTATTGCAGTTTGTATCGATGATCCTTTTTATAAGGAATACAACGATATTAGTGAATTACCTAGCCATATTTTTGATGAAATACGTAATTTCTTTGATATTTATAAGAAGTTAGAAGGAATTAGCGTTGAAGAAAAAGAAGTTGAAGGCAGCGAAAAAGCAAAAAAAGTAATAGCTCATTGTATAGAACTTTATGAAAGTGGTTTAATTTGAAGAAAAAATTTCTTTCTTAGATAGACCACTTTTTTGATATAATAATTTTCGCGGCCCCTTGTTGAAATTGGTAGACAAGGTAGACTCAAAATCTACTGGTAGTGATACCGTGTCGGTTCGAGTCCGACAGGGGCCACCAAAATCTTAAAAATGCACGATAAATATCGTGTTTTTTATTTGGGGTAGAAAGCAAAATGCCACTCCAAATGTCACTGCAAAGTAAACGTCAATTTTTATAAATGGGCATAATTTAAGGCCCTCTACATAAAGATTAATTATCAAAGTCCGTAAAAGTTCGTAATTTAGTTTACTTCAACCCTCACATGGTTTTATTTTAGTTACTTTACCTTACGATTTGGAAGTGATATCTACGTTGGATGGCGATGAACACCTAAGTGAGCACCTAGAAGCTGCCGAAAATGATATCAAGAAAGTTGTAATTCAATAGATAAAGGCAAATCCATATATCATTTATGATGAAGTGTCATCGAAATAAAAAAAGATATGGCTAATGAATTTCAATCTTCTTGTCAAAATGAATACTTAGACTAAACAAGATATGTCGATTTGGCGAAAAAAGCATGCAGAACTTAAGGAAAAATATTAAAATAAGCAATCTGATTATAAGAAACTAGCCACTGAAAAAGAATAACAAAAAATAAAAGAAAACAACTGAAACACCTCTATAGAAATACTTAAAAAAGGCGAAGCTCAATTTGAATGGGATGAGACAATATTTAATTTCACATTAGAAAAAGCAGTAGTTCATAAAGATAAATCAATAACATTCAAGTTCTATTCAGGATTTGAAACAACGATAAAGGCTGAGGAGTGATTCCTTGGTCTTTTTATGTATTAGAATCTAGAAAATAAGCTTGTTTTCAAGTAAAATTAGCATAGCTAAAAAAGTAGGTGTTTTATAATGAAATTTCAAGAATCTGAAAGTATAGAACTTAAAAGAACATTAAATAAAGACTTTGCTAAAGAAGTAGTAGCTTTCCTTAATACTAGAAACGGTGTCATCTATATCGGTGTTGATGATAACGGTGATGTTTTAGGCGTTTCTGATGTCGACAAAACAATGAGGGAAATAAGAGACATCATAAGAGATCAGATTCTTCCAGCAACTGAAGGCTTATGTGAAATAGGTTCATTACTTGATGATGATAAAACAGTCATCACGATCAGAGTGACTAAAGGAACCAAACTCTATTACATCAAGAAAGAAGGAAGAAGTGCAACTGGTTGTTTTTATAGAGATGGAACTTCTTCAACACCCATGAGTGAAGAAGAGATTGAAAGAAGATTCATAAAAACTTATTCAAAGCATTTAAGTATGATTGAAACTCCAAGTAGTCAAAAGGATTTTAGTTTTAACCAACTAAAGATTTATTATTCTAGCAAAGGATATCATTTAAATGACGAAACTTTGGTAGATAATCTTCATTTAAAAACTGATGATGGTAGATATAATTTTCTTGCCGAGCTTTTATCTGATGAAAATAGAATTTCAATTAAGGTAGCTAGATTTCAAGGTGAAGATAAATCTGTTTTATTAGAAAAAAGTGAATATGGTTATCAATGTTTATTAGTCGCTATAGATAGGGTAATTAATAGGCTAGAAGCAGAAAACATTACTAAATCTAGAATTGCTGGTGCTCAAAGAGTTGATAAAAGACTCATGGATATGGCAAGCTTAAGAGAAGTGTTTATAAATGCCATTGCTCATAATGATTGGTCTATTGTAGAACCGGCTGTTTATATTTTTTCCAATCATATCGAAGTTATATCTCATGGTGGATTGCCTGATGGTGAAACTAAAGAAATGTTCTTCAAAGGAATAAGTACTCCTCGAAATAAAGAACTGATGAGAGTTTTATCTGACTTAAAATATGTCGAACAAACGGGTTATGGAGTGCCTGAAGTTTTAAAACACTATGATAAGAATGCATTTGATATTGAAGAAAATTATATAAATGTTTCTATACCGTATGATACAGAAGTGATGTCGTCTATGCGAGTTAATGGAGTTGGTGAAGAAAACGGTGAAGAAAACGGTGAAGAAAAACTTATATCATTAATACAAGAAAATCCTAAAATATCTTTATCTAAAATGGCAAAAGAATTAAATGTTACTAGTAGAGTCATCGAAAGAATAATTAGAAATAGCAATAAAATTAAACGCGTTGGCCCTGATAAAGGTGGTCATTGGGAAATCATAGATTAAAATATTGATTATTAGTTTAACCTAAAAGTTACCGTTGTTGCCATTGTAAGGGTGTGCAATGTATCAAAAACGTAGTATGTAGGCAGATTAGAACGACATGTCTGATACATTCTTAGTCGATGACTAGGGGTGTGCAGACTTTTTTCATTTTTAGGTTTAATTAGCCACTTTTTAAAATTACGCCGTTGTAATAGTGTGAGCCAAAATCCCTAAAATTCGACGAAAAATCATCATTTTTAAGCCTCACTTTGAAATCGTATGATGCAGAAGTGATGGCCTCTATGCATGTCACTGATGTTGGTGCAGAACATGATACAGAAAATGATACAGAAAATGATACAGAAAAAACGATTATTTCAGCAATTAAATCAAATCCATACGTATCACAAGAAGCTTTAGCTAAGTTATGTAATAAGTCTCGTATCACAATTTCTAGAATTATTAAAAAATCAAATAAAATTAAACGTGTTGGCC
>ENA-OOXJ01000191-OOXJ01000191.1-human-gut-metagenome-genome-assembly--contig:-NODE-191-length-56188-cov-5.598917_pt1 | contig 56188 bp, 37 predicted proteins | sample MGYA00241587_ERZ501343 | MGnify/ENA primary metagenome ERZ501343 (study PRJEB25962, sample SAMEA2042918) | human gut metagenome | biome: human gut; feature: human-associated habitat; material: faeces... | reverse complement strand
TACCTGAAAGCCCTTGATTTTCAAGGGCTTTTTCGTTTTTTAGAGGTAAAAAATACGACTATACGACGCAGAAAATCCACAATTTGAAAAAAATTTAAAAAAACCTTGACAAAGAGTTTTGCGTCGTGTATAATATAAGTGTAAAAGGGAAAAGCGGCACAAACCGCAGGTAAATTTCCTTTCATAATAAGTGAATACTTGTCGGCAAAACCGTCGTGAGGCGGTGACGCAAAGCCAAGGAACTTTTTTAAACGCGTATCGTCTTGAGGAAGACCGCGAGAAGGCGAGCCTGCGTTTGATAAAAAGAGTGCGCCCGGTTGCAATATAGTATCTTACGGATACTTATTGCAACTTTTTTTTATTCCGAAAATTATTAGTAATGGCACTATAACCGTGCGGACGGGCGAAAAGACGGACTAAAAAAGAACAAACAGGCTGCAAGCCGTTTGAAATAAGAAAAAAATTTTTATGGAGGGCGTCAGAAATGACACAACACAAAACTGAAAGAAAGAACAACGGGAGAACAGCGGTTATCGTAGCTTTGTTACTCGCGTTGGTCACACTTTTGTGCTTTGGAGGATACACCTTCTCCAAGTACGTGACGAGCGGCAGCGGCACGGGTACTGCGCAGGTTGCCAAATGGGGTTATACCGCAAGCGTAGACACAACGAAACTCTTCGGCGAGGAATATAAATACGATTCCGCAAAAGCCGCAAGCACCGTTAACGGCACCGGCGCAAACCTTACCGTTAAAGCGGACAGCGCGGGCAGAAACCTCGTTGCGCCCGGAACGACCGGTTCTATGACCTTTACGGTCGGCGGAAAGGCGGAGGTAAGAGCGTTGCTTCACATGGGTTTGGTTCCGACTAACGACGTCGTGCTTAAAATAAAGAAAACGACCGATACCGATTACACGATATACAACCCCGTTAAGTGGACGCTTAAAAAGGACGGCGTTGCAGTTGCCGGGGCGGAAAACGTAACCCTTACGGAAGTTGCCGATAAAATTACTCACGATACCACGGTTAGCAAGGTGTACGCGCCGAATGAAGAGTTGACTTCGACTACTTACGAACTCAGTTGGGCGTGGGCTTTTGAAGGTGCCGGAGATGTTTCGGGCTTAAGCATCGACCAGGTTGATACCATTCTCGGACAGATTGCGGCAGGGGTAACGGGATATACTCCCGCCGGGTACGATATCGACGCTACGAATTCTTCTACGGCTCTTGCTTTCACGTTTACCATTCAGGTATCGCAACTTGCTTTTTAATCGGTCAGAATAAAAAAAACAAAGAACACTCGGGGCGCGCCGAATACCGAAGAACTTAAAAGCGATTCGGCTATTGCCGAACGATAAAAAAACAGACGAATGAAATATGACTTTAAGTTGACCAAAAACCCCGGGGCGGGCAAAATAAAGACGATGAAAGGCGCTAAAAGGGTTTTTAACCTTGACGGCGACTTATTGTGTTTTTTAAAAAAGGGCAGGTTATATGACCTTAACGCAAAGGTTATCGCGCCTTGCGTGAGCGTGAAAGGGCTTTCCGAAGAAGAGATAGCCAAAACGCACGGATATTGCGAAGACGGGAAAAAGGTTTATTTTTGCGGCGAAGAAACGGGAATAATAGAAAAGCGCGACCGTTTTATAGCGATATTGATATTTTTTATCCTGCTGACGTTGGTGGCAATAGTGGCAATGTCTGTCGCGACCTGCATCGCGGAGAAAAACAAGGTTAAAGAAGTTACCATAATCGATAAAGACGGCAGGTGGGAAGCGGACGCAAAGCTCGATATGTTCGGGGACGAACTGCTTAAACCCGGAGCAAAAGGCGAATATCTTTTCGTGGTGCACAATCCGAACGCGTTCAGATTGAAATGCGATATTAAGATAAGTTTTACATACGGAAACGAAACGGAAAATCTTCCGATAATAATATATGCGCTTACGGTGAACGGCAAAAAAACAGAGATTAATAAAACGGAGAACGGATACTACGTAAATGACGTGGTTATAAACAAAAACGCAAAAAATCCTTTTATGCTTGCGTGGGAATGGAAGTTTAATGGTGAGAGCGACGAGAAAGACACCGAAGCGGGACAGAAGGGCGAAAAATACGAGTGCGGAATTTTTATAACCGCCGAGGAAATTTAAGGTGAACCGAGATGGCTGAAGTAAATACTTCTACAAAAACGGGCGGTACGAGCGAAAACAAGAATCTTCGCGGCAGAGTTTTTTCTGCTATATGGCGGGTGATGCTGATACTTCTCGCAGCGATCTTAGCGATATCGGCGTGCACGCTTGCTTACGATAAATTCGTGAAAAAATCTAAAATACCTTCCGTATTCGGGTATTCTGTGCTGATTGTAGCTTCGCCGTCTATGACGGGGGCGATAGAAGCGGGCGACGCGATTATAATAAAAAAATCCGATTCCTACGCGGTGGGCGACGTGATAACGTATTTTCCCGCGGACGAAAATTTTTCGGTAACGCACAGAATAGTGAGAATGGAAGGCGACAAGTTTTACACTAAAGGAGACGCTAATCAGAGCGAAGATCCCGACCCCGTGTTAATAGAGCAAATAGCGGGGAAAGTCGCCGTAAAGCTGGATAAGGTCGGGTATTTTATAGAATGGCTGAAATCGCCCATAGGAATAATTTTTGCGGCAACATTCATAGTGTTGTTGATTTTGATAATAGTTATAGAAGACAAACGGCGAGGAAAAATGGACGCTGCCGATCCCGAAAGCAAGTGAAAACAAATTTTAGGGATTGTGCAGAAGTTGCGACGGGCAATCCCGAAAAAACCGAACCGCGTTAACGGAGAAAAAAGATGTTAAGAAACGAAGAAACAAAAAGAAGAAACAGCGCAAGATTAACTTTTGCGCTCGTTGTTCTTTTCGCAGCTCTTCTCGTTTCGGCGAGCGGCGTTTCTTTTGCGAAAAATTTTTCCTCCTCAACCGGAGGCGACAATGCGCAGGTTTCGGCTCTGATTATAGATTTACGGGTGAGTCCTTCCGATAATCTGACGATTGATTGCGGACAGGGAATCACGACCGCCGAGTATAACTTTACGGTTACGAATACAAAAGACGGGAAAACGGCGGAAACGTCGTTCAAATACGACGTGATCGTGACGTTGCCGGAAGCATTGCCCGAAGGCATTTCCATAACCGTGGACGGAAAGATCGGCACGGCTTCGTCGGACAGAAAAAAGGTTACGATTAAAGACGTCGGGCGTTTTGCGGCAGGAAATTCGCAAACGCACAATCATAGTCTTGTTTTTTCCGTAGTTAACGAAGGCTTCTTGTCGCGGGACTACGTTTTTGCTAATATAAGCGTTTCGGTGCGAGCCGAGCAGGTTTGTTAAACGAACGGAGAAAGTATATGAAAAATTTCACGAAAAAAATTCGAAGTAAAAGTATAATCGTATTACTCTCTCTGCTTTCGGTGTTTTTTGTTCTTTCCGTAACCTTCACCATGAGCAAATACGTGATAGAAAAGCAGGTAGGAAATATTACTTTGAACCTAACGAGCGTAGACACGCTTATACCGGGTTTGCAACTCAGAAATACTTTGGGTACTTCCGTGACGGAAGTTGTATTCGGACTGACGAAGGATTACGAGAATGAAATCGCAGGAATCGAGCCGATAAACGTCGACGTGCAAAAAAAAGGTAAAATAAAACTGTACGTTAATGGGACGAAAGCGTATATTCTTTCAGACCGAAAAATTTACGCCAATCCGAATTGCTTTCACACGTTTTATGAGCTTACGGAACTGACGTCCGTCGATTTTTCCAACTTCGATACCGGAATGGTCACGAATATGCGCGGTATGTTTCGCGGTTGCACCAAGTTGACGGAGGTAAAAAACGTTACCTCGTGGAATACCAAAAACGTCGAGGATATGGAGTTCTTGTTTCGTGATTGTCCTTCTTTGACGACGCTTGACCTTTCCGGCTGGAACACTGCAAAAGTAAAAATACTCTACGGAACGTTCTATAATTGCGTCGGTCTTACTTCTCTTGACGTTTCCTCGTGGAATACTTCCGCCGCAAAAAACATCGGCGACACCTTCTATGGTTGCAGCGGTCTTACATCGCTTGACGTTTCTAATTGGAATACCGATAAAGTCACGCAGATGCACTATATATTCTACAAATGTTCTTCCTTGACTTCGCTTGACGTTTCAAAATGGAATACCGCAGGCGTTGCCGATATGGAGGGTACGTTTTTTAACTGTTCTTCTTTGACGTCGCTTGACCTTTCAGGTTGGAATACCGGAAAAGTGAGAAATATGAGCCACATGTTCAATAGTTGCGGCAGTCTTACTTCGCTTGATGTTTCTCCTTGGGACACCTCAGGGGTTACTAATATGAAAAGTATGTTCTTCGGTTGCGGCAGTCTCGCTTCGCTTGACGTTTCTTCGTGGGACACAGGCAAAGTCAGCAATATGCGCAATTTGTTTCGCGATTGCAACAAACTGACAGCGATAGACGTTTCTTCGTGGAGCACCGAAAGTGCTACGGATATGTTTTGTATGTTTTACGGTTGCGGCAATCTTACTACGCTTGACCTTTCCGGTTGGAACACCGGAAACGTTACAGATATGAGCCACATGTTCCTTAGTTGCGGCAGACTCGTTTCCGTATACGTCGGCAGCGGCTGGAATACGGATAACGTGTCCTCTTCCGGTAAGATGTTTGAGCAATGCAAAAAACTTAAGGGAGGACAAGGTACTTCTTACGACAGCGCGCATACAGACAAAGCTTATGCCCGTATCGACGGCGGGGCGGAGAATCCGGGTTATTTTACAGATATAGCGGATAAACCGTAAAAGCAGATTCGATTATAATTGCATAACACCGATATTCGGCGGAAGTTCATTGCGGACTTTCGCCGATTTTTCATAAAAAAGCGTTTGAAATTTGCAAAAGTTTGGAGCAGATTGATATACTTAAAATCGGTCAAAAAGTTTGACGGAAATCTTTTTATAGATTTCGGAGAAGGCAATTCGGCGCAGGACCTCGGCGACTACTATTATTGTATATCGAATAAAACAAAAGTCGAGTACAACTTTTTGCCATACAATCTAAAAGCCCTTGAATTTCAAGGGCTTTTTCTTTTGTAATCCGGATGTTTGTTTTTTCGATATGACGCACAGGACTTTTCGGTATCAACCGTCAGAACTGCCTCGTCTTCTTTTATTTCATTTTATCACCATACAGAATCCAATCGGGATCGTAGCCGTATTTCAGCCCGATCAGTTGGGCGAGTGACTGTGAGAGCTTGGAGTCACGTGCTGATGAGGAAATCTCGCTCGTGAGAATGCAGATATAATTCTGCGTCACACCGATGCTTTTGGCAAATTCGGTCTTGGTCTGCCCCTGCTCCGAAATGATCTTATTTAGCCTTTGCGCCAGTGTCACAGTCGTTTCCTCCGTTCTTCGATCGGTTCATCAGAGAGATATAGACGAGAAGCTCCTTTCGGGATTTGACATTGAGCTTTTCATAAATGTGAGAATTGTGATATTTCAAAGTGCTCTCTTTGATGTTCGCCGATTCCAGAATCTCCTTTGTGGACAGCCCTGAAACATAGTAGTCAAAAATCTCACGCTCGGTTTTGGAAAGGTCAGGGATTCTTTCAAGGAAAAATCGATATGATTCGGGATCAATCGTGTCGCGCGTCCGTTCTGCCAGCTTGTCAATTTCCGCCTGTGCGCGGTCGTATGCTTCTTTTGCTGTGTTTCGCTCTTCAATCAGTGAGGCGAGGTGGTCGGCACTTTCCTGTTCTTTGGAAGAAAGAAAGTCCAGAACATTGTTGATCTCTATAATGTCTGTGCGCTTACGTTGGCTGCTCTCGGTTTTGATCTGTTCCAGACCTTTCAGGACAGGTGTCAGATAACGGTGGCTGATATAGATACAGCAGAACACCGAAAGGACCACTAAAAGCAGCGCAAGAAATCCGATGCTCAGTGAATTTTTGAAATTCGCCTTTGCAAAGTCGGATTTAGGGGTCATGATAATTGTGGAAAATCCGGGTGAGGTGCCGTCGCCCGTATAACTGCGGACAACGCCGACAAAGTTCTCATTTTCACAACGGAATTCGGTCAACCCTCCGCCGATGTCCCGTATGGTCAGTGCGGATTCGGGGGTATAGTAATAATCATTGGATACACCGCAGGCAAGAAAATTGATGTATGTATCGCTCTCGCTGACCTCCGCCATCAGACAGGTAGGGTGACTCAGCTTCGACACCTGACTGTGCAAAAGGGCAAAGTAGCTCTCCGAAAGTTCAAAACCGCAGATGCCGATAATCGAACCGCTCGTGTCACGAATCGGCAAGGTGATCAGCATTGCCCGCTCTGACATCCCGGGCAAGGTAAACAGCCCCGTGAAGCGGTAGGATTGTTCCGGAGAAAGTCCTGTGTCGGCTGTCGCCGCTTCCCAATCGGGAAAGGAATCACAGCGGGTTTCCAACCGCCATTTTCTGTGCGGCATAACGCCGTTTTCCCGGCTCACCGAGGCGATTCCGCGATAAAGCACGGCGTCTCGGCGGTCACGCTCATAGCCGTTGACCTGCAGATACAGTCCGCTTTTTGTGACCTCTGCGGAATCGGGGTTCACCGTAGCATCGAGAATGACAAACGCACCCGAGCAGTCTGTCTGGAAAAGATACTGCCGCAAGGGTTCAAAAATCAGCTTCTGAAGCTCAAGAAGCGCACCGCTGTTGCCGTCAAGTTCGGCAAAGGTCATATTATGTTCCGAAAGGTAATGTCCTATAATCTCCGACGCGTCTTCCGAGAGATGTACGCCCATCATGGCGAGAGTATTTCTGTGCGTCAGAATCTCTTTCTCAAAGACCTGCGCCTGCATATCGCTTTTTTCAAAAAGTTCGTCTTTAGGTGTTTGGAATCTACCGAGCAGTATCAGCAGAGTTGCAAGAAGTGCCAGAAGCAGAATTGCCATGGCAAAGGTGTAAAGAAACAGCTTGCGGCGCATGGTCTGCTTCGGCATTTTCAAGTGTAATTTGCTTCTGTTCATAAAGATACCCCGTTATTTTGCAGAACGGAACAGTTCCCACAGTTCCTCAGCCAACACATCGATACTCTCGCCGTTTTTCACACGCTCCGACATGGTTATCTGCTTGTGACGAAGTTCTGCATAAAGCGCGTTGATTTTATCATAATAGCCTGCGAAGCTCGGTTCACGCAGGAATGTCTGCGTATTTCTGATCTCTGTGAGTGCCGAATACAGCTCCTTATAGGATTCTTTCGTGAAAGAATAGGATTCAAGGGCTTTGTAGGCATCATTGCGCACGGGCATATATCCCGTTTCGGCAACGAAGGCAAGATTGCGCTCTCCCTCGGTCAGCCAGTGTGCGAAAACCGATGCGGCTTCCGCTTTCTGATCGGTGGTTCTGTAGGCGCAAAGCCCAACGCCCGCCTGTGTTGCGTACTTCGGGCAATTTTCGTTCTGCGGAAGCGGCAGGATTTTCAGATCCAGCGGCTCCGAGGTGTTATCCGGATATGTGACGGTATCGTTGTAATACATGACAGCCGCAGAGGAGCCGGCACCGCAGGGCACGTCACCCGTCATAACATGAGTATTTGAATACAGCTCGGCGATCATGATATGCCCATTGGCAAGTGCTTTGGCAAACTGCATATAGGAAGCCTTCAGTGCGGTATTGTCAAAATCATAGTATCCGTCTTTATAAAGCTCATCGGGCTTTGCCCCTTTTTCGATTGCGTTCAGCTCGACGGCTCGCTGGAGATAATCAAAGGCACAGAAAGGCTTGCCAGAATATGCATAATACTTTTCCGCAGTACGGAAAAAGCCGTCCCACGTAGCAAGGTCGCTGTAGGTCGCGCCCGTTGCAGCGGCAAAGCGCGAAAACTCACGCTTACTTATGTACAGAACATGTGTTGATTTTGACACAGGGAAAATAACGAGCCGCTCATCAATCATGCCGTCGGCAAGAAAGTCCGGCACGAAGTCGGCGCGCTCCTCGTTTGTAAAGTAATCATTCCAATTGAGAAGATTTTCCGCACCGAGTTTTGCGGCATCACTGTTGTGGCAGAAAAAGAGGTCGGGCATATCAAGTGCCCCGGGCACACCGCTTTGCGCTTCCGTGAGCTGAGCGCCGATCTTGCCGGCACCTGACATAAGCTTGACGCTGACAACGATGCCTTTTTCTTTTCCGACCGTTTTGTTGAATTCGGAAACCAAGCGGTTCATCGGGGAGTCCGCCTGCTCGCCGTAGGTATGCCATAGGGTCAATGTGACCGGTTCGTCCGGATCAAGAAGTGACTTCTCCGAGCATCCCGAGATGCAGAAAAGAGTAAATGTGAGTGCGAGCAGGAGCGCAAGTGTTTTTTTCATAAAAAGACCTCCACGTGGGGGAAAACCTATACTTTTCCCGTAAAAGTATAGGTCAGACCCCCGAAAATGAAAATATTTTTTCAAAAACCTCGACTTTTGACCAAAGAGTATGGGGACAAATCCGGATAAATCCGTATAATGAAGCCATAGAAAACGGTTACTGTTTCCCGAAGGGAAAGCAAAGGCTTTAAGTATCATTTTTATTATATCATGATTTATTGATTTAGTCAATTGTTTTCGGCGGGCTTATTACACAGAAAAAGGAGGACAACAAATGCACAAAAATGACTACAGAATGTTCGACGGGTTTTATATCCCTGTGATTCCGGATGCGGATTACCATTTCGACACCGATCACAGAGGATGCAACTTTCTGTTTATCGACGACCGTCAGAAGCGGTATGTAATCAGCTTTGAGAGTTGCCTTGATGTCTACGAAAAGTGCGTGAACTTTCCGCAGTACAAAAAATCCGAATACCGCGAGAACGGACGCACAATGCACACACTGCTGATGGAACGTGAGGCAGACAATGAACGCGGAAATTACGGCTTCTTTATTCTGGATACGCCATACGGCAAGCTGGAAGGGCAGGTATCTGTTCCGAAGATCGGCGCATGGAGGGAAACGGTTTTACCTCGACTGATCTTTCTCATGAACGGACTCGCCGCAGAAGAAAAACCAAATGCCTGAAGATAATCAACAATAACCGATATGACAGAGAGGAACAAAGCAATGATTAAAAAAGCAACAAAACTGATCAGCCTGCTGCTCAGCGTAGTTATGCTGCTCGGTATGCTGCCGATGCAGGTTATAGCAGATGGGATCGACAGATCCTTGTCAAAAGTCAGCTATCCGACAGGGGACAGTGACGGGCTGATCCTTGAATTTTCAAGTGCAGGTGCGCTGGAGGTGTTCCGGACAGTATACGGCGGGCGGGTGCTCGGCGGCAATATGCTTCTGGTGGATGGCTCCTATGAGGAAGCCGTGCGCTATGAAAAAATGCCGAACATTGAGTCGGTAACCTATAACTATACACTTGAGGCGGCCGGGATAGCCGAGGATTTCGGAACCGCACCCACCGACCCGAGAATAAGTGATACTTACGTATCGGCGCCGTTTCTCGATGCTTTGGGGAAAATGGCGGATGAGGCGGGTCTCAGCTCCCTTTACACGGTGCGTGTTGCCGTGCTGGATACCGGCATCGACGCGACACATGAGGACCTTGTCAATCGCGTGGTTGCGGGCTATGACGCAATAAATAATGCGGCAATCGCCAAGGGCATAAATTCCGATATCGGCACAAACGGGCACGGCACAAAAGTAGCCGGACTTATCGGAGCCGAGGCGGACAACGGCGTGGGTCTTTGCGGAATGGCAGGTAAATACCCCCTCGAGCTTATACCCGTACGCGTGCTCGGAGAGGACGGCAAGGGCAAGATTGCCGATGTCGTGCGCGGTATTTATTGGGCTATAGATAACGGCGCGGATATCCTGAATATGTCCTTCGGCGCAAATATGTCATATTATCCGACGGCGCTCGCCAATGCAATCCGCGATGCGCGTCGGCAAAATGTTTTCTCAATCTGTGCCGGCGGAAACGATACCGGCTACAACAGCAGTACGACTTACTCCGGATTTTATCCTGCGGATCTTCAAGATGCTTATCCTGTTCTCGCCGGATATTATATGAGTGCAAATATTCAGTCGTTCTCTTACTGCGCAAAATACAGTGATGTTCCCGGATATGACTATGTCGGACACGATGGGAGCAGCCTTTTAACCACCGAGCCCGGTGGTGGATATACACGTTTTACCGGCACGTCCGCATCCTGCGCGGCAATCTCCGGCTATACGGCGGTCATGTTCTCGCTTCTCGGAGGCAGAACCAACCCCGAAGCCATCACCGCCGCCAAGCACATGTTTGCATACGGTCACGGCGGAGTGTCATATTACAGCAAAAACTATCATGTCTATAATTTCAGAAATATGACGGACATGGATGACAGCATCAGACAGGCGTTCATCAGCTCCGTAAAAGCGACGCGCGTCACTATTCAGGGCGGAATTGAATGCCGCAATGTGCTGACCGGTACGGTGGAAATTACAGGAAGACTCACCGTCGGTGCGACGCTTGCAAAGGACGCGACGCTTGTTGTTTATAATGAAGAAGGAAATGCGCTGTATGCTTCCGAGCCTGTTTTGAAAACGGCAACGGAGCAGACGGAGTACATTTTTACCCTTGACACCTCAGGCTTTGAGGACGGCAACATTACGTTGAAAATTTTCTATCGCACGGCAGCGGAAGCGGAAGCGAACAAGGACGCAACGACAGTACAAAACTTTTCTGAATATGCAACGATCATCCGCAACAGTCTTGTGGTGACAAAAGCGAACCTATACATTTACGATCCCGCAGGAAGCGCCATTGCCGGACAGATTTCCGTATACAACGCTGATACAGGAAAGTTTTTACAGAAAGTCGGAGGCGCTTCTTCGTCCGAAATTGAGGTTGACAAAAAGCTTTTCGATGAAAACGGCGGACGGCTGACCTTCAGCTTTGTGACAGACGATATGATTTTCACAAAAACGAGTGCTTTTGCTCCGGAAATCTCTCTCGGTGGCGATGAAGCGCAGAAAACCACGCTTCATTTCAGCGGCAGTAAGGTGACGCTTTCCTATGCCGATATAAAGCTTTGCTGCGGAAGCGACAGCCTCGACATCGGCAATACCGATAGCGCGGGCGATATAACCTTCTACCTTTCGGATGGCGAGCATCGCTTCTTTGTCAAAGATGAGAAAAATCGATATCTCATATTTGCGACCGCCGTTCAGGACGGAAACAAAACCGAAATCTCTCTCGCCGAGGATATCGACGCAGCTCGCGAGATAACGATTTCCGCGGTGGATTCTCTCGGCAACGGCGACCTCTGGACGGTCGCCGCATCAAACGGCAGTATTCTCTCCGCCGGCGACGGTATGTCGCTGAATCTGTACGGGACAGATATCAAAACAGTATATCTCTCGCCTGTAACGCAGAATCTTGCCGTTGGCATATATGATGTCATCCACCATAAATACGTTACATCCGGCGGAACGGAAAGTACAATAAGAAGATATTGTCATGTGACGCATATTCTCGGAGAGGTCGATGTCAATACGATGAATTCCATTGACTTCGATCCTACAAAAATAATCACACAATTTGACATAGGCACCGATACGCTTTGCTACGGAGAAAACACTACGATTGTTCATAAAGCCGTAGACGATAAGGGCAATATCCTTGTCGGCGGTGAGATCCTGGAAAGCGCTTACTCCACCTCAACGAATCAGTATTTTAACAGTACAGCCAACGAATTCAGCATGAAAAGCGCAAATGAGGAAGATACGACGGACTATTATTCCGGCATGGTTGAGGACTATTCCGGCACGCTGTATGCAGGCGGTATCAACCGCTGGCCGAAAATGCCGATTGCCGAATGTGACTACATTCTGAATGTCCGCTATGCGCTGAAAACCGATTTGTCCTATGATGGTACGCCCTATGTGGACTTTCTGCCGTATCAGTTCAATACGGTGACGAAAACACTCCACGTGAAGCTCGATAAAATGATGACGCTCCGCCTGGAGGTTCCCGAGGGCTATACGTCCGCTTATGCTTCGGCTGATCAGGGCAATATCTACATTGTCCGCAACGGAAAAGTAGAAACTCCGACAGCCATCGGCTATAAAACGGAAGAGGACGGAACCTACATCGTTTATCTCGACGCGAAAAATTGGGATGACGTCACGGATGTGTTTGTGGCAGTCAGACTCAGCAATAACAGCGAGAGCATAATGTTCTTTGATTATTTCCCATATGACCCCGCAAATCCCACCCGTACCGTAACAAAACCGAATGCGGAATTCGGCGAACTTAAGGTTTATCTGGGTCAAAGCGGAAGACAGGTTTACTCTCCTCTGCTGTTTGTAAACTACGGAGGACATACCTTTACAACAAGTGCCTATGACAAAATCCCGGTCGGCTCCTACCATGTCGGCGGAGTGGATTCGGTATATGGCAGCGACAAGACGGAAACCTACTATGTTTTCTACCGCTGTGTCAATGTTGCGGCAGAGGGAACAAATGTAGTCCTTTCGGATGAAGAATTCAGGGAATACAACATATCCAATAATGACAGCAGCAATTCCGCACTTTCACTTATCCCGGAGCTGGGCGGAATTGTAATGGACAACTCCGACGGAAACAGTATGTATGTTTACAGCACTCAAAAGTTCATGCTTGACAGCGGCGTCACGGGAATGTATGCAAAGCTTTCGGAGCGCAGCTTCCAGTGGGAAGGTAGCGGCACGGTATTTATGCTGACGCTTCCTCTGAATCAGACAGAATTTACCGTAAGCGGGCGGGAGATCGACTCCTTCGTCGGCTCGCCCGGGCAGAGCGAATTTACCGCAGAGCAGGATGTTCTCATCGATCTGAACGCAACCGTCTCAGGCGGATTGCGCATAACAGATATACGCCACGTGACGGGAAGCAATCCCAAGATGGGCATAACAGGTGAGGTCAGACTGCTGCCCCTTGAAATAAAATACCGCAAAGCAGGCGGCGACTGGCAGAAAAAAGAGTTCTTTGACTGGACGGGAATAAATCTCGGAAAGCTCGAAACCGGCGAATATGAGGTCGTCATTTCCTTTGCAGGCGACACGGAAAGTGCGCTTGCTTCCAAGGAAACAACTTTTGCCTTTAAGGTATCCGGCGCACCGAGCGCACACTTTGTCACTCTGACTGCCCCGAATGCAGCGGCTGATGACGTGATTCTGACGATAAGCGGTAAGGCGGGTGCAATTGTGAGCGTTTCCTACGACGCCGGGCGGCACCGCAAAGACGCTGAATTCCGTAACGCTTCCCGCAAACGGCATATACAGACTGAGTGTGCCGCTTACCGAATACGGAAGCTACACCTTCTCGGCAGTTTCAAAGCAGGAGGGAGAGTCGGATGCAACAGCAGAAACAAGTGTCGAGAGCGTACCCTCTTATGTCAGCCCGATTACCGGCTTCAAGGTGACAAACGGCGAGGCGGGCGAGCTGAAGCTCGCATGGGATGCGCCCGTCGGCACGGGAAAGCTGTGGATTACCCGCGACGGAGTAACACTCGGCTGCCTCACGGAGGAATATACCTCATATAATGACAAAAATCTTGACAGCAACAGAATTTATACCTACGAGATCGTCTTTGAAAATGCGGCAGGCAGGCGCAGCAGTGCCGCTTCCGCAATGGGTAAGCCGACAGGCGCACCCGACACGGAAAAACCCACCGCTCCCGCCGTTGTGACATCACAGATAAGCGGAACAAGTATCACTCTTAACTGGACGCGGGCAACGGATAACGTCCGCGTGTCGGGCTATCGCATATATCGCGACGGTGTGCTTATCAGAGACACGGCAAAGCGGACCTTTATCGACGAAGGACTTGCAATCGATACGGAATATTCCTATTATATAAAAGCCTATGACGGTGCGGGCAACGAATCCGATGCGAGCATGACCGTCACGGCAAAAACACCGGACGGCTGGAGCATCGATAAGCTTGATGTTTCACTGGAGCGCAATCGTGACGGCTATATCATCAGAAGCACACTGAATATACGCGCCTCGATCGGAGCGGGTATTAATAGTGCCGTAGCAACCGTCGTTTACAAAACGCTGGACGACAAAGGCACACTGCAAACCGAGAAAATTGACCTCGGCAATGCCGGCACTGCATGGAACGGTGTATGTAAGCTCAGCCGCATCTATGAGATCGTGTCTGTGACCGTCACCGCATACAAGGACGATGTCGCGGTCGCAGAAAAAGCGGCAGAGGGCTTCCCGTGCCTGATTGCATCGAGCGTTTCCATCGCGCTGACCGTGAGCAACGCTCCGTTCGCCAAAGCCGCCGTGGGCAATATGCAGATTGTCCTCCGGGGCAAGCAACGGAACACGACATATACCATGCCCGTCCTGACGGAATCGGAAACGAATTTCTACTCCTTTGACGGACTTTCCGCCGGCACCTACACACTTTCGGTGCTGAAAGACGGAAGAACGGTTTACGAGGTGGGCGAAATCGCTGTTGCCGCCGAAGCGGACAGGGTGCTGACGCCACATACCATCTCCGGATTCTTCCGCTTCAAATCGCCCTACGGCACCGCTCTGCTGTATACACCCGCCAGATTGTCCGACGGATACTCAGTGGACGAAAACGGCTATTTGACAAACGGGGAAGACAGCGCGTTCTGGTATAGCGGCGAAACAGTCCGGTTCTACCGTGTCTGCGAGGAATACTGCGAAGTCGAGGGCGGCTTTTACAGATTGCCGCAGTACCAGAATATCACCCTGAACGACAGCAAGGAGTATACGCTTGCTCCTCTTTCCGGTTTTGATTCGCTGCAGTCGCAACGGATCCGGTTCCGGTTCTCCCTTGCCTCCGGCAAGAGCCTTGCGGGGCTTTCGGTTCAGGTGAGCACCATGGGGGACTACCGGAAGACGGTAACGCTTGACCAAAACGGCGGGGCAACCGTCCTGCTCCTGAAGCCCGATGTCGGCGGATACAGTGTCTCGTACAGTGTCGCCGACACGGCACTGTATTCCGAGGACGGATCAGTTGTGGCATATCTGCCGAGCCAGCACAGATTCTTCATGCTCTGGCAGTCCGCCGAGGAGGTTCTGCTGACACCTCAGCTGCAGGAGACCGTAATCGAAACCATCCGTCTGAAATTCAAATCCGATGCACCTCTGGACGGTATTACGGGCACATTGCGGAGCAATCTCAACGACCAGCTATCCTTCAGGCTGGACGCGAGCGGTGAAATCGAGCTCCCGCTGAAGACAGCAACACCCGGCGACTACCAGCTCAGCATTGATTCCCGGTTAACAGACGACTATTACATTCCGTCCCAATCGCTCCGCCTGGAAGGAACCGATTACACGATGACGGTAAAGGCGCAAAAGATTGAAAAGCAGACCGTGAAGCTGAAATTCACCGACCCCTCGGGATACTCCGTGGAGGGCGCCACTGTCCTGATTTCGACTGCCTTCACAAGAAAAGGGTATACGCTCGGTGCAGACGGAATTCTTTCCGCGGAGGTGTTTGTTGAGTCGCGTAATGCCGAAGCAAAGTCCATATCTGTCCAGATATTCGGCAGAAATGGCAACATCCTGTGGGATGACTCACTGTATTTGTCGCTCGCCGACGTATTGAATGGCGAATACGAAATCCGCATAAACTCCTTCATCAGCATCCGCATGGGGGGCGCAGGCTGGAACCAATATGAAAGGCATCTTTTCTATACGCAGGACGGGACGAAAAAAGCAATCTGCTTGCAATCCGACAACAGCGTGGTTCCCTCCAACATTATCGCATTGGGCGGAGAACTTATTGCCGTTCCCCGACCCATCAATACAATGTTGATGTTGCCGGATGCCGCGCAGGAACGCTATGACCTTCTGAAATCGCTTACCGCTATTCAATCCTTCGTACTGAACAAGGAAACCGCAGAAACGGTTTTCAGAATTGATGATTCAAAGACCGAGTACTACACGGTAAATAGTCCTACCGATCTTGTCGGAAACAGAATCCCGAGGTTTGAGTGTTTCGTGCTGATCGGGGATACGCCGATACTGTCCTCACTCGGCGCGATCGGGACATCTGCCCGAATTCCGAAGCTGACGAACGGACAGCGCGTGATCATTCGCCCCCGTTCGACAAAGGATATTTCCGAATCGCTGAAGCATCTCGGCACATACTGCGCGGAATGGATTCTTGACGACCTTTCGCCGCATGAACGGTCTTTCCGGCTGGGGTTCCAAAGCATCTATGAATTCCGACTTGAGGACAAAGACGGGAACCCGCATGACGGCGCGCTTGCCTATATTTTCAACAACTCGAAGCGCCTTACTACAGAATCCTCTCTGCGGGTCAATATATCCGACCCTCTTTCCCCTCCGGAGACTCTGTTCGCGGCGTGGGTCGGATATGTGGAAAAATACACCGCCTCCGTGTATTCGTATTGGGTCGATGTCAGCAACAGCGGGACAGCCGCAAGATTCGATTTCAACGATATAACAACAGCTTACCCGGAACCCATTGTACTGACGGCTGATTACGAACTGCTCTACCGGATTCCGCGGTATACCGGCGAACACGACACGAATATCAAATCCGTAAAACAGCAAAAGGACGGGAGCTACCTCGTCAGGCTCACGCAAAACGGCGCCAACGGCTACCAAAGCCTGATCGCTCTGCCTGCGGGTGCGTTCAACGTCATGCTGGACGGCACGGAGCAGACTTCCCGTGAACTGGAGCTCCAACCGGGAAAAATCTCGCACGATGTATCCTTCAGCATCTCCGAGGCGGATCTGAAGTCGGACAACAGCATCCGATGCTATATCATCACGCCACAGGGTAACAGAAGTCTGCAATTCGTTCGTGAGATCGATCATGACATATTCGCTTACAGTGTTCCCATGAAGGTAAGTACCAACGAGGTGATGTTCCACGAAGCGCTGCGCAACGGTACGTCTCTGCTGGGTCCCGGAATAACCCAGCCGGTACAAAGCATCTTCTACTTTAATCTCGGCACGAGGTTCGGTACATACTGGGGACTGGAACGTCGCCTGTTTACAAACGCCATCACCGGGAAAACGACGTCAACGGAGTATGACAGACTGAATCCTGCGAGTCAGTACTACAAGCCGGATTACACGGTGGATGACTACCGGGATACCACATACACCGCTTTTGCTCAGGGTGGCAGCTACAAGGCATTTGAGTGCAAGTGGGTCTCCTTCAAGGCGAACACCGATGATTTTGCCATTGCGCTGAATGTGGACGGAGCGGTGACATATATCGACACGCTATGGCCGAATGCCTCGTATTTCAGCTCCACGAGGATCGTGGGCTTTAAGCAGTATATTCCCCCCGACAACCTGTCCTGCTCATTTACCGCAGGCTATGACAAGGAGAATAACTGCTACTGGCTCACCTCTGCTTTCCTTGAAAAGTACGGATTTTATGACCGCTCCACCGGCTATGGCATCCTGCCAATTCCGATGAGTGAGCCGGACAGCTATCCGCACACCTACAAGGCGGAGCTGAAATTCAAGTACAAGAACGGCGCAGGCGAGACCGAGATGCTGGAAAACAGCAACGATATACGGATGTATTACGATGCGCCTGTTCTGCAGAAGTGGGATTTCGACCATTACACCCCATATGGCATCGAAACCTCACCCATGCAGTACGTAACCATAACGAACCGCGCCGACCGGGAGGGCTGCAAACAGCAGCAGAGCAATAACTACCGCTTTACCCTCAACTGGAACGGAACGGACATCTTTACATTCCGCGCGTGGTTCGATAAGCCTTCGGAAGTCTGCAATGTCTATGCAATCGGCAATGTTCCCACGCAATGCGATAACTTCGCCATCAAGCTGGAGTACGATGAGGAACTGGGCTGCTACACCGGAACGGGTATGCTGGGCGATGCGCTCAACCCGCCGAAGCAGTTCAGCGTGGTATACGAGCTTGTCGCGGAGCAGCCCTACAACGGCATGCCGACTGTCCAGCTGAAGGATATGCGGAAAACCGAGCAGGAAAGGAACGCCGCAAGCGAAAAGCAGTACAATTTGCCCGAGGGCTGGACCGTAAAGGAAAACGCCCCGACAAACGGCTGGACGCTTGCCGAAACCTACCGCGCATGGGAAAAGTATGCCGAGCTTTACAATTCCGACAAGCCGATAACCAAGGAGACGCTGCTTCCGATCCTCGGCAAGGAGCTGATCCTTTACAGACCGCTTCTGGAAATCTACAACCCGGAGGGCAAGCTCGTCGGAACGGTGCAGAACTACTACGACTTCAGCGGCAAGGCACTGGACACGCAGATCGGCGTGGATGTCGCCGTGATGGACGGCGGTAAGTATATCACCAAGGTAACGAGCGGAGCGAGCAGGAGCGAGGACGGAAAGAGCATCCGCTTCGCCATGACCTCTGACGATCCTGCCGTGATTCTGCCGGACATCAAGCCGACAGACGTCAGCAGTGCCGGCTGGGGAACGGTCGGAAAGGCGGTCGGAACCGCAGTTGGCGCATACTCCGATTACTCAACGCTGGACAGCGTTGCAGATTATGCGGCAAGCGAAGCGGATGCCGCAGGTTGGAAAAACAACCTGACGCCGGAACAACGTGAAGCGTACAACGACTACAAACAGACAGAGGCTCTCCGCGTCGGTGTGGAGTCGGTGATGGGCATTTCCGGCATCGGCGCTGCAGTGACTGTTGTGGGAGATCTGGTCATAGAAACCGTACTCGGAGATCAGGACGTCGACGGGCAGTACCGCAAAATGGCACAGCTTAACGAGCAGATGAAAAAACAGCAGGAGGAGATGGAATTCTTCAAGGAGCACGGCTACCGTCCGGGCTATCCGCCCCCGCCGGCTGAACCTAATATCAAGCGCGGTGCCAACGGCTTCCCCCTTGATTGCGTTTGGGGATTCGATCCTGACTATTATATCGACCCCTCGGGCTACATTTTCGAGGGTACGGAAAACAATCTTCTCGATGGCGTGAGAGCAACGGTCTATTACCTTGATAAAGCCAGCGGCGAGTGGGTCAAGTGGGATTCCGAGGCGCACGGAGAAGGTCCGAACCCGAACATTTCGGGCGCGGACGGCAAATACGGCTGGGACGTTCTCATCGGCAAGTGGAAAGTTGTTTTTGAAAAGGACGGCTACTACACGGTCGAGAGCATCGAGCTGGATGTTCCTCCGGCGCATCTGGACGTCAATATGAGCATGGTCTCCACATCTCCCGCGACGCTGAAAGAGGTCAAAGCCGGCGCGATGGGCGCATACATCGACTTTACCTTCGACCGTCCCGTGCTGGTGGACGACGCAAAGCACCTTGTTTCCGTCATGCTTGGCGGTGACGCGCTGGACGGCAATGTGGAAGCGCTCAATGCGGCGCTTACCGCTTTCGGAAACAAGCAGAAGGCGGGAGTGAACGATGTGACCGTCGGCTTGAATGTGGCAACCAAATTCCGCTTTACTCCCGAGGATCCCATTGAAGTCGGCGCATCCGTTAAGGTTGTCGGCGAAAAGGGAATCCTTACCTACAACGGCATCGAAATGGCGGCGTTTGAGAGCGGGTATGTGCTCGTTCCCGAAATGGTCGCCGACCCGATAACCGCACTCTCCTACACCGGCATAAAAGAAATTGAAATCGGCGCAACGCTTGACCTCAAGGCTGATCTTACAATCACGGGAAGCGAAGGCACACTGACCTTCAAGGCAAAAACCCCGACAGTCGCAACGGTTGACGAAAACGGCGTTGTCACGGCGGTTTCCGGCGGCATTGCATACTTTGAAATTTCCTGCGGCGCAGTCAGAACCATGGCGGCGGTTTCCGTAAAGGAAGCACCGCATGCGCACAGCTTCACAAATGAGTATCCTCTCATGGAATATCTCGCGAGCGAGGCGACCTGCACGGAGCCTGCGAAATATTATCGCTTCTGCTCCTGCGGCATTGTCGGCACGGAAACCTACTCCCACGGCGATGCAAAGGGTCACGTCTTTGGCGAATGGACGCTGAACCTTGCGGATAATACCTGCGAGAGAACCTGCTCCGTATGCGGCGAGGTTGAAAAGGACAACAGCATGTCGCTTCTGTCGGTGTCCGGAAAGACGGCAAAGGCAGGAGGCACCGTAAGCGTGACGATATCGCTTGCGAACAATCCCGGCATTGCGGCGCTTGCCTTCCGCGTTTCCTATCCGAAGGGCGCGATGACGCTTGAGAGCGCCGTCGCGGGCGGACTGTTCGGCAGTGCCACACTCAATACGTCGACAGGAATGTTCCTCTTTGACGATGCCGCCGACGTAACGGAAAACGGCACTCTTCTGACGCTGACCTTCAAGGTATCCGATATGGCGGCACTCGGCGAATACCGCATATCGGTTGAGATTATTTCCTGCAACAACGCCGCCGAGGAAAGAGTTGTCATCTGCGGCGGACAGGCGAATATCGAGGTCAGAGACATTCTGCCCGGCGACGCAAACGGCGACGGGGTCGTCGATACGCTTGATATCACAAGACTCCGCAGATACCTCGCGGAGGAAAGCGTAGATTTGTCCTCCGGTGCGGATATGAACGGGGACGGGGTCGTCGATATCGAGGATCTGGCGCGTCTGCGCAGATATCTTGTCGAATCCGGCACCGGTATCGGCGGATAACCGATTGAATTAAATAATATTATCGACACTTATATACTTATATTTATCATCGCCTTGGGCGTAGGCGGTCAGTCCCGACAGTGCCGCAGATGAAGCGGATGCTGTATCGGGACTCCGCCGAGGCAGGCGAAAAGAGAACAAATGAAGAAAGGGGGGAAAGCCGAAGGCAAAGCTGTAATTTCTTCGCTGAATTCGATTGAACTCTCTAAAAACGTTTCTGACGACAGGAAACGGTATCTTTCGCGGCACACGGTGTGCCCGAAATGCCATTCGGTGACAGGACCGGACGCGCACTAAAGCCACGTCTGCGGCGAAAAGCTGCCGAGGGCGAAACAAAAACAAAAAAACCGAAAAGGAGAAGAAACAATATGAACAAAATTACAAATAAGGTCATTTGTCTGCTTCTGACGCTTGTAATGCTGCTGGGAGTTATGCCTCTGGCAGGCCTCGGCACGCTCGGCGCAAATGCGGCAAATGCGGGAGAGACCGTCATAAAGGCGGCGGACATCGGCGATATTGCCGCGTCTCCCGCGGAAGCAGCCTCCGCCCCGCGCAGAGCGGCGGCGGCAGAGCCGACATGGGTCGAAGTCGGCAGAGAGAAAACGCACGAGGATCGCATGAAAAAGCTGATCACGCTGCTGACCTCTCCCCACGAATACCACATAAAGCTCGTGGGCAATATCGACATTTCCGATAAAAACGACCTGCCCATATGGGGCAAGACGCGCGGCATTCAGATCAAGGGCGTCAAGCACCTGGATATGAACGGCTACAATATCTCCTATGAGCACACCGGTGTGGGATATTCGGAAGCTTATGTTTTGGATCCTACCAACGAAAATGCGGAGTACCTCTACTATCTGATGACGGTGACGGAGGACGCGAGCTTCTATCTCTATAATTCCACCGGCAAAAACGGAAAGATATTCTTCGGTCAGCCGATGTATTTTTCGGAAACGCCATACCGCAATATCATATCCGTAAAGGGACGCTTTACGATGTACGGCGGCGAGATCAGCACCGGCGCTTCAAAGAAGCTGCACTATACCAACAAGCCAAAGACTGATTCCGCGGGCTTCATAAAGGGTGGATTTAATTATACCGGAAATGCGCGACTGCAGCTTCAGGGAAGCGGAGTCACGGTTGAGGACGGCGGCTATTTTGAGCTGAACGGCGGCGACGTCTACGGCAGAGGAATGCATTTTGCCGCCATCGAGGGCAGACCCGGCTCCACCGTTGTAATCAACGACGGATATATCGAGGGTGCCGGCGGCGCCGACGTTTATTCCGGCGGATATAAGAAAAGAGCGTGGTACGGATGGAGAAAGTTGCGCGATGCAGACGCTCTGGAGCACGGCAAGCTCACCGTCAACGGCGGCAGATTCAATGCGCGCGTTATAGACGCGGAAGTGCTTCATTATGCGCATGATTATGGTGGTCCGGTCGGCATTTATGAGGATATGAAGCCCGGCAAAATCGCCATTTTTGACGGTCTCAATCCAAACAGCGATTGCAATATGAGCTATACGACCATCGGCGGCGGCGACACGCTCTATTTAGATGGAGCAAAAGTGAGCATGCCAACCGACGGCGTATCGAGACCGAGCAAGAGAATCACGCTGGAAGCCGCTCCCGGCTATGACACGACGTACTATCATCCAAACGACGCGTTTGTAATCAATGTCGGCTATCAGTCCTACTGGGGCAAGAACGCAAGCGTTTTGGAAAACGACTACAACCCGAACAGCTGGTGTCGCCTGTTCTATATGTTCTATCTCTATAAGGTCGGCGAAAGCACGCCTATCGCCGAATATTACAGCGAAACGCCGCGGCTCAATCTCCGCGACCTGCGCGACTCCACGACAAACGCATGGCCGAGATATGAAATCGGCGCGAAATACTACATACGCGTGCTTGTGACCGAGGCTTGGAACAACCGTTACCACACGGCATACGAGGGTGTTCAGGACTGGTACTTCACGGCGACCGACTTTGAATCCCGCAAGATAGACTTCGATTACAAGGTGACCATCTCCGACAAGCCCACGACGGACGGACACACGGTTTATAACGTCGCCCTCACGGACGAATGTGTTCAGAGCATAAAGGATATGGGCTATTCCGACAGAGTGAGGGTCTCCTATGCATACAGATATTACGAAGGCACGAATTCAAACACCAAGCCCGTAGACTACTGGCTCTCAAACGAGTTTAAAATGAACGGCACAACGCCATATTCGATAGTCACGGGGAAAACGGGACCGATCATCCTCAAGGTGACGCTGACCTTCCGCGAGAGCAACAATCTCAATGCAAAGACCATCGCAACCTTTGAAAAGGAATGCAGGGTGTTCTCCTCCGGCGAGATAAAATATACAATTCAGAATGCGGGCGAAACGGTTCCCGGCTACAAATGGAAGACTCAGGGCGAGGGAAGCACGAAATTGGAATACGGACAGAAGATATGGCTCAATCACGGGCTTCAGGATTATCTGGACGACGGCGGCTGGCTCGACCCCTATGACAACACCCCGATAGATCAGTATGACATCATCTGGCAGTATCTCAACGGAAACACATGGGAAAACGTCACCTCAGGCGATACGCGCTTCTCCATTGAGGACGTGAAAGTCAAGGAGGAGAACAGAACCTATCAGCGCCTGCTCTGCACGGACAGAAACGGCATCTATCGCTACGGCGTGAAATACCTCTCACCGGACGGCAAGGGGCATCAGTTCTACTGGTCAACCTGCTTCTTCAACGTGGAAGGCGTGGACTATGCCGCGCTCCGCACGGTGACGATATCCTCAAGTGCCTCGGAAACCGAATACGGCAAGGGCACGACAATCCGCGCAAGCCGCAATACGGGCATCGCCGACTGGGGCGGCTTCAGAAGATATCACCTTGATATTATCGAAGCACCCGCCAATTATCGCGGCTTTGACATAGGTCCGACGAGCAGCAGCCTCCAGGACAGCGAAACCGGCGTATGGAACCTTGACGAATACTTCAACAAGGCAACGGCGGAAAAAATGGTTCCCGGAGAGTATGTGTTCCGCGTGGTGGCAATCGGCTACGTCAGCGGCGTGAAATACGAGGTGTATTCCAACACCGTAACGGTGAAATACGAAAAGCACGCAACCGGATACAGAATTCTCATCTACGATACGGACACGGTGCTGACAAAGAACGAAAGCGAAGTCGGCACTTACATCATGGGGCTTTCCGACGAGATCTCCCTCTGGAGAGGCCTTGTTCCGGAGGACGCAACGTATGCAAGGGTCAACACTCGCGGATGGAAAAGCTCCAATCCCGAGGTCGCAACGGTTGACGAATTCGGCAATGTAACGACACATTCTCCCGGCACGGCGCGCATCACCTATTATGCACGCTGGGACAAGGATGATTCGTTGCACGAATGCCATGTCGACGTTATCGTGCCGATTTATGAATTCAAGATACAGACGCCCGACCTTGCCGACCACATCGGCGAAAAGTTTGTCGATGTTCTCCCCGTCGTCACGGCGGTGCGGAGCTACGACGGCGAATGGGTGACCGGCGAGAAGGCGCAGGCGTGCCTGACGGTGGAAACGCTCAAGATTTCCTCGCAGTTCAAAAAATATTATGAGCATGTATGGGAGAGCGTGATCGCATATAACGACGCGCCGGAGATAACCTATATGTTCAAGCCCACGGAGGGCAACACCTTCTATCTCCGCCACGTAATGTACAATTATTATCTCCCGGATATCGACGTTGTGGGCTGTAACGGCTTTGACAACGACCAGACCGTGTACGAGCTGAACAAACTCGGCGCGACATATCCGAGCTCCTACGGCGTTTACGGCTACAATCCGGACACGACGAGCAACCCATGGAACGCATATCTGCTTCTGACGCGGTATGCAGACTTCCTCTATGAGCCCGGCACAACCTATATCGACACGCTCGAAATCACGACAAACGAGCCGTATGCCGGCGACAACCGCGTATGGAAATTCAACGATAAACATTATCAGTACTTGGACCTCAAGTTCGGCGGCATTGAAAATATCACGGATATTGAGTTTGTCTGGAGCTATGCCTCAAAGCTGAAGGATAAGATAAACGGCTCCGGCGTTCCCTATGAGGACGCGTCCTCGGAGAATTCCGACACGGGCGTCCTTGAATATACGAGCTGCTTCGTTTACGGTGAGGACGGCCTCAGCATGCTTCCTCCCACAAAGAAATACGAAAGCGGACTGTATATGCACAAGCTGGCGTTCAATATCGGCTCCTTCGGCGAAGCCGACAGCAAATACAGGCTCTCACCCGATGTGAAGGTTTATATCAACGGTCACTATATGCCGTTTGCACAGCTCACCGACAGCTACGGTCGCTCCCGCATTGACGTGGATTATTACTTCTCCGTCGGCGAGCCGGAGCCTTACGGCGGCGCGGACGACAAGCACCTGATGCTCGTGGGGCCGCAGGAATACGTCCGCACAGGCAATCCGATGCCCGATATATTCGATTTCCGCGTGGTATGGAAGGATAAACTCGACGACGCCGGAAGAAACGTTGAAACAAAGCTTTCGGTCATCGGCGTAACATGGTTCATCGACCGCAACGGCAACGGAAAATTTGACGAGGGCGAGGATAAAAACATCTTCGACGCAAAGGGCAACGCGCTTCCGAACACGGTATATTCCGGCGTTCTCGCGCTGGCTGCCGAGGATAATGCAAACGTCCGCTTCGCCGACCCTTGCCGACTCTATCTCGGCGGCGGCAATTATGCGGTCATTGACGAAAACAATCTCACCGTAACCTTTACTCTCGGCGCGGACTATTACGAGCTGCACACGGGAATGATTCTTCCCACGGGCGGCGCGACGGGCAGCTTCAAGATGTTCACCCTTCGTCCGACAGCCGCGCTGAACGGTCTCTCAATCGCTGACGAGCATATTGAAAAAGAGGACGGAACGGTTCTCACCGCAAGTCAGCCTATGACCGCGGGCACTACCTATTATTACTGCATTACTTATCAGTATGAGCCTTCCTTCTTCCTTGTTTCGGACAATGCCGACCTCCTTGCGAATGCACGCGTCGTCATAGACGGAATCGAGCTGGGCAACGACGCATGGGAGCTGGCAACCAAAACCGTCGGCGATAAGACCTTCTATTCCGGCTTCAAGGTACGCATACCCTGCTGGGCAGAAGGCACGGGAAGAACGGTATCGGGCACGATAACAACCTTCCTTGACGACACCGACGCAGTAACCGTAACACTCACGCGCGAAGGCGACAAATCGCCGTCGTATTCCAAGGTTGTTTACGGCAACAGCGCGGCGTATAAGTTCGACAGCGTTGCCGAAGGCACTTACACGATGACGGTTTCAAAGAAAAATCACGTGACACGCACCGAAAAGGTTGTTGTCGGCGCGACGACGGTCACAAAGAACATGAAGGTTCACCCGACAGGCGACATAAACGGCGACGGCAAGATCACAACTCTTGACTATATGAAGGCCAACGCTTATGTCAAAGGCACGATAACCCTCACGGAATACGAACTGAAATGTGCCGACGTTATCGGCACGGACGGCAAGGTCACAACAGCGGACGCAATGCGCATCAACGCACACGTCAAGGGAACAAAACTTCTCTGGTAAGCACAGTATGAAGAACACACCGCCGCCCTGCGCGGAACAGGGCGGCGGCGAAAGAAAACGCTTCCGCAGATCAAAAACAAAATTTCCAAAGGAGAAAACAGCCTATGAAGAAAAAAGTTACATCGCTTTTGCTGTGCTTTATCATGATTTTTTCCATGATGACGGTTGCAGTACCCGTATATGCCGCTCCGGTAGCGTCGACAACGCTGACCGTGGCTGCGGACAAAACAACGGCTGCACCCGGTGATACCATAACCTATACCATCACGATGGGTCCCGTTTCGGACCTCGGATCAATCCAGATGGTGCTGGATATTCCTGCGGGTCTGACTTATGTTGCAGGCTCGCGCAGTCTTGCATCAGGGCTGAAGGCTACACTCGGCTTTGACGATGTTGCCTTCACCGAAAACATGACAACAGGCAGACATACCATAAACGGTGTGGCTTCCGCGGCAAACTACGAAAGCGCGGCAGACACCGTGATAGCAACCTTCAAGTGCAAGGTAGACGCAGGCGCGACAGGTACGCTTGAGGTAGGGCTGAAAGAGCTGGAATTCTATTCCGTTGACTTCACGGATATCACCTCCCGCTTCTCTGTTGTAAAAACAGCCGTGGCGATAAGCGGAGCCACACCTCCCACAACCTATACCGTCAGCTTCAATGCAAACGGCGGCAAGGGTGCAATGGCAGATGTCACAGGCGTTTCCGCGGGAGCCTATACGCTTCCCGCAAACGGCTTCACCGCTCCGGACGGCAAGAGATTTGTCGGCTGGGCGACCTCGGCAGGCGGAACGGCAACTGCGGCAGGCGGAACAATTACCGTATCGGCTAATGTAACGCTGTATGCGATTTGGGAGGACATTCCGACATCGCATCCCGCAAAGCCCACACTGGGCATAACAGGCACATACACCTATAACGGCTCGGCACAGACGGTAACCGTCACGGGCTTTGACAGCGCGACAATGCTCATAACCGGCAACGTCGGCACAAACGCCGGCACATATACCGCAAGCGTCACCTCCAAGAGTGGACGCTGGGCAGACGGCACAAGCACACCTATCACGATCGACTGGTCGATAGACCGCAAGACCGTCACCCCCGTTATCCGCGTAAGCGGAACCTACACCTATACAGGAACTCCCGTAGAACCGACATTTACCGTAGAGGACGGCGGAGTGGTTATCTCCACCTCCGAATATAAAAGAAGCATCACTGATAACGACGCTGTGGGAACGGGCAAGATAACCGTTTCCGACAAGACGGGCGGCAACTACGAGATAGTGACAACCTCGCAGACCTTTACAATCAGCGCGCCCACACCGCCTCCCACGGTCTACACCTCGACCGAGATAAAGATAACGGCAGACAAAACCGACGCAAAGGCGGGCGACGAAATAACGTTCACCATCACAATGGGTCCCGTTTCCGAGCTCGGCTCGATCCAGATGAAGCTGAAACTCCCCGCAGGGCTGACCGTCGTTGCAGGCTCATGTCAGCTTGCAGCGGGACTGAAAGCCACGCTCGGCTTTGACGACATCTCCTTTACGGAGGGTACGGAATATGTCATCACGGGCGTTGCGAGCGCGGCAAACTACAGAAGCGACGCAGACACCGTTATCGCCACCTTCAAGTGCAAGGTGGACACGAGCGCTCCGGGCAATCTGAAGGCAGAGCTGAAGGATCTGGAATTCTATTCCGTTGACTTCACGGACAATACCTCCCGCTTCAGCGTAGCTCCGGCGACGATAACCGTTGCGGACAGCCGCACAAAGGTAAACAAAGTGGAGGGAAACTCCGATATCTCAACAATACTTGTATACGGCGGCGCGTTTAATAAGCCCACCGTCACCGTGACAACAGGCGCACTCGCATACTTCGATATAGGCTACAGCAACGGTAACTGGCTGAAGAAAAACAGCGCGGGCGACTGGGAAAGATATACCGAAGCTACCTTTACAGAAGGTACATACAAATTCGAATGTCAGGTTCGCATCGACGGTGCGGCAGGCTTGACGCACGTGCTTGACAGCGCAGGCGTTACCGTTACGGTAGACGGCGTGGCATGGACGACAGACAGCCCCGCAGTACGTGACACCTTTTCGTATTTGTATGCTGGCTCTCCCGAATATACGGTAACGAAACCCTCCGCAACCACATACACGGTAACTGTTACGGCGGGCGCAAACATGACCACAACGGGAAGCGCAACACAGAATGTGAACATCGGCGACGCGATGGCAGAGATTATCTATACGGCGGCTGACGGCTACTACTTCCCGACGGATTATACCGTAGCGGCAGTAAACGGCATCACCGTCACACGCATAGACTTCACAAAGATCAAGGTTTCCGGCACACCGACAGCGGCGGCGAACATCACTCTTACCGCTCCCACGGCAAAGACAAAGGAAGCCACACCGACAGCCGTATTTACGGCAAACGGAACCGACAGCGGCAAGCTGACAGGCATCGCGGCAGGCATGAAATACCGCATCAACGGCGGCGCATGGGTGGATATCACGGCGACGGAAGCAAACCTCACGGGGCTCTCCGCCTGCACGATAACCATCATGAAGAGCGGCAACGGAACAACAACTCTTGATTCCGATGAGCAGACCATAGCCGTTACCAAAGCGGCAAAGCCCGCGCTCAAACCCACGCTTCTCACTCTCGCGGGCGGCAAGGGCAGCATACCGACCGGGACGGCGCATGAATTCAGCACCGACGGCACGGCATGGACACCCTGCACGGGCGCGACGGAAAATCTTGACACAGGCAAATATTACGTCAGAGTAAAGGCAAACGGAACACAGCTTGCCTCCGAAACTCAGGAGATTGATATCTTCCTCTACGGTGACGTAAACGGCGACGGAAAGGTTGATATCGACGACCTCACAAGGCTTCGCAGATATATTGCCGAATCGTCGACAGTAATATTCCCCGGAGCTGACGTAAACGGCGATGGGACGGTTGATATTGACGACCTGACGCGACTTCGCAGATATATTGCCGAAGAAGCGGTAGTTCTCGGAAAGTAATGAGGTGAAATATGAAAAAAATATTGACATTTATTATTATCATCGCCATGACACTGTCATTGGGAGTTCCCGCTTTTGCGGCAGCTCCCGCAACGGTGACTGTGGCTTCGCCGACGGCGGCGGTCACCCCCGGAAGCACCGTGAATGTAGCTGTTACAATAGCAAACAATCCCGGAATGGACGTCATGAAGCTGAAATTCTCATATGATACCACAGCTCTCACGCTGAAGGATATGGTGCTCGGAAGCGTAATGACAGGCACATTCACCCCAAACCTCGATAAGGCAGTTGCTCTTCTCGAAGCTGCCGGCACGACAAACGCAACCGGAAACGGTACGCTCGTCACGCTGAAATTTGAGGTAAAAAGCACAGCGGCGGCAGGAAACTACACGATAGGCTTTCTCGTAGCCGATGCTGTCAACCGCGATGAGGTGAGAGTAGCTCTCACCACGCAGGCGGGCACGGTCTCCGTGAAAATTCCCGTTACAACATATACCGTCAGATTCAATGCAAACGGCGGTACGGGAACAATGGCGGATGTTACAGGTGTTCCCGCAGGCGCATATACGCTCCCCGCAAACGGCTTCACGGCACCTGCCGGCAAGCAGTTCAAGGGCTGGTCAACCGGCGCGACAGGCGCGGTAATTGCAGGCACAACATATAACGTTACAGGCGATGTTACATTATATGCAATCTGGGAGGATAAGCCTCACACACATACCTACAGTACCACATGGTCAACCGACGAAACAAACCATTGGCATGAGTGCTCCGTCTGTCATACAAAGAAGGACGTAGCGGCGCATACCCCCGGCGCGGCAGCTACCGAAACAACTCCCCAGACTTGCACCATCTGCGGATATGTCATAAAAGCCGCACTTGGTCATACGCACAACTTCAATCAGAAGAATACGAGTGAAACATACCTCAAGTCCGCCGCAACCTGCACAAAGAAAGCCGTTTACTACTACTCCTGCACCTGCGGCGAAAAGGGAACGGAAACATTTGAATCAGGCGAAACGGCTCCGCACAGCTATTCGACAGAATGGTCGAGCGATGAGACAAATCATTGGCATAAATGTGCAAACTGTGATGCAGTAGCAGACAAGGCGGCACACGTAGACGCAAACAAGGATCACAACTGCGATGTCTGCGGGAAGAAGATGTCCGACCACAAGGGCGGCACGGCAACCTGCAAGGAAAAAGCGACCTGTTCGATATGCGGTCAGAAATACGGCGATCTTGCGCCGCATAACTACAAGACCACATGGTCGAGCGACGAAACAAATCATTGGCATGAGTGCTCCGTCTGCGGAGATAAGAAGGACGTAGCGGCACATACCCCCGGCGCAGCAGCTACCGAAACAACTCCTCAGACTTGCACCATCTGCGGATATGTCATAAAAGCCGCACTTGGTCATACACACAACTTCAATCAGAAGAATACGAGCGAAACATACCTCAAGTCCGCCGCAACCTGCACAAAGAAAGCCGTTTACTACTACTCCTGCACCTGCGGCGAAAAGGGAACGGAAACATTTGAATCAGGCGAAACGGCTCCGCACAGCTATTCGACAGAATGGTCGAGCGATGAGACAAATCATTGGCATAAATGTGCAAACTGTGATGCAGTAGCAGACAAGGCGGCACACAGATATGACAACGCCTGCGACACGACCTGTAACGATTGCGGCAAGACAAGAGAAACAAGTCATAGCTTCGGCAAGGAATGGTATAAGAATTCCGAGAAGCATTGGCATGAATGCTCCGTCTGTCATACAAAGAAAGACGAAGCGGCGCATATATATGATAACGCCTGTGATAAGGATTGCAACATCTGCGGTCAGACAAGAGAGGTAACTCATAGCTATAGTGAGGTTTGGTCATACGACGAAACAAACCATTGGCACGAGTGCTCCGTCTGCCACACAAAGAATGACGAGACACCTCATACATATGACAACGCCTGCGACACGACCTGTAACGACTGTGGCAAAACGAGAGAAATAACTCATAGCTATAGTGAGGTTTGGTCAAACGATGAAACAAATCATTGGCACGAATGCTCCGTCTGTCATACAAAGAAAGACGAAGCGGCTCATATACCGGGTGCAGAGGCAACGGAGACAACGGCTCAGACCTGCACGGTATGCGGATATGTCATAAAAGCTCCTCTTGGTCATACACACAGACCAACCATTGTGAGGAGAGTTGAACCCACCTGCGAAAAGGCGGGCAATATTGAACATTATAAATGCTCATGCGGCAAGCTCTATTATGATGCGGCAGCGACAAAAGAGATAACAAACGCTGCAAAGATCATTCTCTCCGCAACCGGTCACGCACGCGGAGGCGATTGGAAATATTCAGAGATTTATCATTGGCACGAATGCGCTGTATGCGGAGAAAGAATGGATACGTCGTTCCACAGAGCCGGCGCAGAAGCAACCGAAACAACTCCTCAGACTTGCGCTGTATGCGGATATGTTATAAAGGAAGCACTCGGTCATACACATTCGTTCACAGAGAAGAATACGGACGCAAAATATCTTAAATCCGCTGCAACCTGCAAAGCAAGCGCAGAATATTATTATTCATGCTCCTGCGGCGAAAAGGGAACGGAGACTTTCAAGTCGGGTGAAAAGCTCGCTCACAATTTCAAGACGGAATGGTCGAGTAACGGCGAAAAGCATTGGCACGAATGTTCTCTTTGCGGAGAAAAGAATAAAGAATCCTCTCATCGATTTGAATGGAAGACAGACAAAGCGGCAACCGCAACAGAAGCAGGTTCAAAGCATGAAGAATGCACGGTCTGTGGGTTCAAGAAGAATGCTGTGAAAATTGAGCCGACAGGCGCATCAACGACAACACCCATCCAGACGACAACGGGCGGCACGACAGAGACACCCGAAGAGTCAGGCAACACCTGGATACTGATAGCCGTTGCGGGAGCCGTCGTCATCGGCGGAGGAGCTGCAGCAGCGGTAGTTGTCGTCAAGAAGAAAGAAGAAAACTGACAATCAAATACCGGATAATTGAACAATTGAGAAAACCCAAAATAGCCCCCGTAGAAATACGGGGGCTTAATTTGTAAAAGGAAAGGGAAATGGATGCGTAAACAAACAAAATCAAGGACGCTGTATATTTTGAAATGCTTGTGGTTATATGATGATAATGAACACCGGACTTCTATCATATGTATGCAGTCGGTCTGTACGGCCTTGTAAAGTGCGTTGGTATATGAGCTTCACCTGCAAGCGATTGACAAATAAAAAATATTAATGTATAATATGTGATAATAAAAGTGATGATAATTGTACTAAAAGGAGATTCATATGCAAAGAGTATATGTAAAGGACATTCGTGATAATCTGGAAAAATGCATTTTGGTTCAAGGCTTTGTCGAAAATTTCCGTGATGGTAAAGCGATGTGCTTTATAGTTTTGAAGGACATTACGGGCAGGGTTCAGATAACTATAGAAAAAGATGAACATCCGGATCTTCTGCCCGCACTCGGTCAGATTACCCCCGATTCCGTAATATCGGTAATCGGTGTGGCGCATGAAAGCGAATATGTAAAAATGGGCGGCATTGAAATATTCCCAACCGAAATCAAGGTTGAGTCCATAGCTGCTGCTCTTCCCATACAACGCGAGGATATTCCCGCTACCAAAAAGAAGGCTGCCGTAGCTCGTTCCGGAATTGATGACCGTATGGATTATCGCTGGATTGATTTGCGTACGGATCGCAACCAATTGATTTTTAAGGCTCAGACGCTTTTTACCAAAGCTATGCGCGATTTTCTGTATGAACGCGGATTTTTGGAGATACATACCCCCAAGCTCATCGGTGCGGCGAGCGAGAGCGGCTCGGAGGTTTTTGAGGTCAAATATTTTGACCGCAACGCATATCTTGCTCAAAGTCCTCAGTTTTATAAGCAGATGGCTATGGCAAGTGGTTTTGACAGAATTTTTGAGGTCGGCCCCGTATTCCGCGCAGAGAAATCATATACCAACAAGCATACTACCGAGTTTACCGGCTTTGACGTAGAATTCAGCTATATCACTTCCTATCGCGATGTTATGAAGATGGAGGAGGAACTTCTTACCTACGCTTTGGCCAAAGTCAAGGACGAGCTTGGAAATCAGATAAAAGAAATATTCGGAATTGAGGTAGTAGTTCCTGCCACTCCGTTTCCTGTTATCACCTTGTCTGAATTATACGACAATCTGGAAAAGGATTTCGGCTACACGGTTCCTGACTCAGAAAAGGGCGATTTGACTACTGATGCCGAAAGGCTCAGCTATGAGTGGGTAAAACGCAAATATAATCACGAATTCCTCTTTATTACTGACTATTCAGCTGAAAAACGCGCATTTTATCATATGCGTGACGAGCATGGTGTTCCTCAAGGTTACGACCTTATTTGGCGTGGAGTTGAGATTACTACCGGTGCACAAAGAGAGCATAGATACGATATTCTGAAAGCGCAGGCAGAAGAAAAAGGATTGGCGGAAGATGTAAAATTCTATCTCGAATTTTTCAAGTATGGCTGTCCTCCTCACGGTGGTTTCGAATTGGGCGTAGACCGCCTTACTATGCTCCTTACAGGTCTGCATATCAACGAAGCGATGTTCCTTTTCCGCAGTCCCAAGCGTTTGACTCCGTAAATCTTATCAGTCCGTTGTTATAAAATCTTATGGCATCTATAAGCTCTCTCGTCAATCGGGAAGTGCCTATAGATGCCTTTTAATTAAAACGCAGCCAAGACTGAATATTGTTTTTAAGCTTTTGTATACCAAGCAAAGAACACCGGAATATACTGCCGTATTCATTTCAAACCGCAATTTTCACAAAAAGATTGATGAAAGTTTGTGAAAAGTATTGACAAGCGCACTTCGCCGTGATATACTCCCCATATAATTTCAAAATTGAATATCGTTTTTAGGTAGAGGCGCGGTGTTTATAAGTAACGCGAACGAGAAGTATCCGCTTCCGTGCGAAAGGAAACACTGCCGAGGGTACACGGTACGGATTTTGCCGTGTAAACCGGTATTGCAGATAATATCTGCCGTACTGTCACTTAGGTGGAGAGCTATCATTGGACTTGTTTTTTATTATTTGTCGCAGTGATGGAACGTCACCGCGACTTTTTCATTTTTGAGTTATAATTTCGGTTTTCTTAAAAGGAGAAAAAATTATGAAAAGATTTTTATCGGTAATATTGACATTTGCCATGCTTATCATGACGCTTGCTTCCTGCGGCGGCAGCAGAAAAAAGGTTGATATCTCCGGCGCGAAAAGCCTTTCGGAGATAAACGGCACGGGTGCAATAATAGCCGCACAGAGCGGTACGTTTCATCTTCAGGCGATGAATGAACAGATGAATGGTGTTACCAAAAAGGAATATAAAGATTTTTCGGCACTTCTTATGGCGCTTAAAAGCGGCTCGATAGACGGTTATATCGCTGAAGAGCCTACGGCTTTTGTGGTAACGCTGAAGGACGATACGATAGCTTATCTGCCTTTTGTAAACAACAAAAAGGGATTTTCCGTCACCGGTGACGATACGGGTATAGCGGTTGCTTTCAAGAAGGATTCGCCGCTTGTCGAAAAAGTAAACACCATTCTTGACGCTGTTTCCGAGGATACAAAGCTTGAGCTTATGAATCAGATATTCGAGGTATGCAAGGATACGGAAAAAGAACTGAACCTAACTTATGCGCTCACTTCCGACAATACCGATACGTCAAACGGCACACTGAAAATTTCAATGGAATGTGCATATGAGCCTTTCAACTGGACTCAGACGACGGCGGCAAACGGTGCCGTTCCGATAAAGGGTTCCTCAAACACATATGCAAACGGTTATGACGTTCAGATGGCAAAATATATTGCCGCAGAGCTGGGAATGAGTCTTGAAATCGTTGCAAACGAATGGGATTCTCTTATTCCCGCGGTACAGAGTGGTGCTGTTGACGGCATAATCGCAGGTATGAGTCCCACAGAGGAAAGAAAGCAGGAGGTTGACTTTACAAACTGCTATTACAGAAGCAACCTTGTTATAATCTATAATAAATAATTTTCAAAAGGATAAAGAACTGTGGAATTTTTCAATGAGGTTTGGGATATAGTTGTCAGATATCATAAGCAACTGCTCAGCGGACTCGGCTACACGATGCTTATTGCACTTGTGGGAACGGTCATAGGTCTGATCATCGGCTTGCTGACAGGCGTTATAAGAACGGCGCCGAAATCGCGAAACGGAGTTCTGCGCGTGCTTCACAAAATAATAAACGGCATACTTGCCGTTTATATCGAAGTATTCCGCGGAACGCCTATGATGGTTCAGTCAATGGTTATTTTCTGGGGATATGCGTTTATGAACGGCGGAAAAACTCTTCCGCTTGTTCCTGCCGGTATATTTATTGTTTCCATAAATACGGGTGCATATATGTCGGAAATAGTCCGCGGCGGTATAATTTCCATCGAAAAAGGACAGACGGAGGGCGCTTATGCCGTCGGAATGACGCACGCGCAGACTATGCTTTATGTCATTACTCCGCAGGTTATGCGCAATATTCTTCCGTCTGTAAGCAATGAATTCGTTATAAATATAAAGGATACTTCGGTTCTGAACGTAATAGGCGTTATGGAGCTTTATTATATGGCGGGCGTGATTACGAGAATGACGCTGAAAAACTTCGCCACATATACCGTAATATGCGTTATTTATTTCATTATGACTTTCGCCGTAACGCGTCTTCTCAGAGTTGCCGAAAAGAAGCTTGAAGGCTCATCGTCGTATACGATATGCGGTTCGCAATCCGATCCCGACGCCGAAATTCATATAAAGGAGGAAGAGTGCCATGGACAGCATAATTGAACTTTCTCATCTCAAAAAGTCTTTCGGCGAAAATGACGTTCTTCACGATATTTCATTTTCGATAAATCACGGCGATGTTATAAGCGTTATCGGTTCTTCGGGCTCGGGTAAGAGCACGATGCTTCGTTGCATAAACCTGCTTGAAACGCCTACGGAAGGAAAGATATTCTTTCACGGTCAGGATATTCAAAGCAAGGCGGTTTCCCTTACCGAATACCGTTCAAAGGTTACGATGGTTTTCCAAAACTTTAACCTTTTCAACAATATGACAGCCTTCCGCAACTGTACGATAGGCACGGAAAAGGTGCTTGGTGTTTCAAAAGAGGAAGCCGAAGCGAGAGCGGAGAAATACCTTTCAAAAGTGGGTATGGCAGCATATAAAAACGCAAATCCACGTCAGCTTTCGGGCGGACAGAAACAGAGAGTTGCAATTGCCCGTGCGCTTTGTATGGAACCCGAAGTGATACTTTTTGACGAACCTACATCAGCACTCGATCCTGAAATGGTAGGCGAGGTGCTTTCGGTAATGAAATCGCTTGCTGCCGAAGGCCTTACGATGATAGTCGTAACGCACGAAATGGCATTTGCCCGCGATATTTCAAGTCGCGTTATCTTTATGGACGGCGGATATATCGAGGAGGAGGGTACTCCTGCGGAGATTTTCGGCAATCCGAAAAAACAGCGTACAAAGGAATTCCTTTCAAGATATTTTGAAAAATAATCAAAACGAAAAACGAACGGCTTGCCGTTCGTTTTTTGATGTAGGAATATCTTCAAAGGCTTATGATGAAAACCGCCCGTGCTTAAGTACGGGCGGTTTGTTTTTTGTCATTTCAACTCTTCAAATGTATAGTATTCGTGATTTGCAAAAACTTCGGCGTAGGTGCCTTTTCTTGCACACAGAGTGACATACCTTATTCTGTAATTTTCTACCGTTTCGCCCGATGAGTTCTGAGACTGAACGATTTTTGCAAAAGCGTATTTTGCAATATATTCAACGTTCGAAGGGATTATTATAAGCGAAAGCGACGAACCGGCGTCAACTATGCAGTATGCAGGCAGACGTTTTACATTTGAAGGAATGGTCATTGTCTGTATTGCGGATCTACCCTGATATTTTATCAGAACGCCGTCGCCCGCAACAACGAAGTCGCCTTTCTGGTTTGCAAGCCATTTTGTTGACTGGAATGCGTTTTCTCCTATATATATAACGCCTTTGGGAACCGAGAAATCATAAAGCTTGGTGCAGCCTGCGAAAGCTCCGGATGAGATAATGTTGAGCGTTGAAGGGAGCGAAAGCTTTGTAAGCTTCGTGCAGCCGGAGAATGCGCTTGATGAAATATATTCAGTGCCTTCTTCAAACGTTACCGTGTCAAGCATGGTGCAGTAAGCAAAAGCCATAGCTTCAACGGTTTTAACTCTTGCGGGAATTGTGACGTTTACAAGAGCATCACAGCCGTAAAACGCTCCTGCGGTTATTGACGTGTCTTCCGAGCCTACATATATTCTTGTAAGACTACGGCATCCGTAGAATGCGCCCGAGCCTACTTTTTTAAGTCCCGGCAGCTCGCCCACATCCTTTATAAGAACACAGTCGGTAAACGCCGAAGATGAGATCTCTTCAATATTTGACGGGAGCGTTACAGATGAAAGCTTCTTGCAGGATTCAAATGTACGTTCGGGAATAACGGTGAAGCCGTACTCAATTACCACGCTCTCTATTCCCGAAGCGGAGAACACGCCTATTCCAAGCGATTTGAGCGTTGCGGGAATGACCGCTTTTTTGAACTTTACGCACTTGCTGAACGCAAAGTCGCCGATAGATTCTATGGAGGGAGTTATCTCAAAGTCCTCAAGAAGGTCGCATGCAAAGAATGCATATGCGCCAACGGACGTTATGTCTTTTGAAAACTCGATTTTTGAAAGTACAGTGCAGTTTGTGAACGCAAACGACGGAATGATCGTTATATGCGGAGCATAAATGCTTTCAAGCGAAGAGCAGTTCTGGAAGACGAACGGACCTATCGTTCTTACGTTTTCAAGCTTTATGCTTTCAAGCGAAGAGCAATATCTGAAAGCGCATGCTTCTATTTCCGTTGTAGCCGACGGAACTGTTATATCTGTGAGCTTTGTGCAGTAGTTGAACGCATACTGCGATATTTTCTTTACGCCGGACGGAATGTCTATTTTCTTTATTGCGCTGCATGAGTCGAACATGCCCGTCGGGATCTCTGTAAGAGAGGAGGGAAGCTTTACGCTTTCAAGCGAAGAGCAACCTCTGAAAAGGAAAGCGCCGATGTCGGTCACAGCTTCGGGGATCGTAACCGATTTAAGCGAGGTACAGTCAAGAAAAACATACGAGCCGAGCGTTTTGAGCGATTCGGGAAGGACGATCTCTTCAAGAGATTTACAGGAGTAGAATGCGTTTCCGCCGATTTCCGTTGTACCTTCGCTTATTACAAGCTTTTCAAGGCCTGTTATTCCGGCAAATGCGCCGCCCTTTATCTTTTTTACATGAGAAGGAACGGTGAACGCTCCGTCGTTTATTGCGGATGAAGATACGGGGAACATTTCAAGAACGCCGCCGTTTTCGCTGTAAAGCACGCCGTCCTCGGAAGAAAACTTTGTATTTCCGTTTTCAACCCAGAATGAGGTTATTCCCGAGCAACCGTAGAATGCGCCATAGCCTATATCGGTAAGTGAGGCGGGAATTTCAACAGCGAATTTATTTCCGCTTGCGGTCGCACATCCTGCAAAAGCATAGCTTCCTATTGAAGTAAGCGAGCTTGCATCGGAAAAGTCGAGCGATACGGAGGTGCAATTCTGAAACGCGCTTGCACCGACGGTCTTTATGCTTTTTGCTATTTTGAATTCTTTAAGAGCGGTGCATCCGTAGAATGCGTCGTCGCCGATTTCCGTTATGTTACAGTTTCCGTGAAAGTTTATCTTTTCAAGCGAGGTGCAGCCCATAAATGCACCGGCACCTATCTTTGTGACGGAAGAATATATTGTAACTTCTTTAAGTGTGGTGCTTGCGGCGAATACCGAGTCGCCTATTGCGCCGACGGCGTATTTGCCGTCTATTCGGCTTATGGTTATAACGGTTTCGTCCGTGCCGGAGTAGGCAACTATCGTCGCCTTATTGTTTTCGTCCAGCGTGTATCTGTAAAGTCCGTTTTTGCTTGTCATGATCTTTTCGTCGGCGGCTGATACGCACAGCGCGGCGGCGCAGATCATAAAGCACGCTGCAAGTATGATGGAAATTATAGTTTTTCGCTTCATTTTCGGTGCCTTTCTTTTTTATTGCCGTTTGATTTACAAAAAAAGAGGTTAAATCTTACAATAGTATATCATAATAAAAGTATATTTGCAATAATAATCGGACTTTGTTTTGTAAAGTATTTTTGAATTTAAAGCTTTTTAAGACTTTTAAGCCCGCAAAGAACGAGAAACGCGCCGAATAATTTGCGAAGAAGTGAAGGACTTATGCTTTTGGCTATTGCAAGTCCGACAAACGCACCGATTATTCCGAATGCTCCGATGAAAATAACGGCAAGCGGATCGATGTTCCTTTTCTTTATGTGTATCGGCACGGCACTCGTTGCGCCTGCAATGAAAAACGAAAGGTTTATCCCCTGTGCGGCAAGTTGAGCCGTATCGCGCACAAGGGTGAGATAAATAACAAGAAGTCCGCCGCCTCCTACGCCTGTGCCGGCGAGCGCGGAAGCGACGAAAGCTACGATGGCATCGAGTATTTTCATAATTTTATCATCATGCTTATGCCCGCCCACACGACGAGCAGAGCAAAGATCAGTTTCATTGTTTTCGAGCTGAGTTTTTCGAGAAGGATAGCTCCGAGAACGCCGCCCGGCACGGCGGCAAGCATATAAAGGGCGCTGTCCGAAACAGAGAAACATCCGCTTGAAAGATAGAACAGAAGCGAGGCCATAGACATTATAACGGATGAGCAGAGCGTTATCGCAAAGATGTCCTTTGTACTGTATGAGCTGTCTTTAGCATATATTTTTGAAAGGAACAGGACGGTAAGTATTCCGCCTCCGGTGCCGAGAAGGCCGTTTACAATGCCGGAAAGTATGCCTGCAAGGGCAAAAAGCATACTTCTTTTTTTCGCTTCCGAACGGAGTGCGATTTTTTCATTCATTTTATTTTTATTTTCCTTATTTTCGGTTGTATTTTATTTTATTTTATGCTATAATTACTTTGTTATACTGGCGGAATAATATTTCGCACCGCAAAGTGATATAGCGGTCTGGAGGATATTTTGACCTTAATTGAAGCTGTTGTTTGCGGAATAATTCAGGGCGCGGCGGAATTTCTGCCGATATCAAGCTCGGGACATCTTGCTCTTCTTCACGCGATGTTCGGGCTTACCGACCCCGAAAGCTGTGTAACGTTTGACGTTATGCTTCACCTCGCCACGCTTGCGGCGGTGATATGCGTCTATTCAAATGATATTTTTTCGCTTATAAAGGCGATATTCACAATGCCCGCAAAGCTTTTCACTGGAAGGGCTAAGGAGCTTTCAGGCGCGGAACGCTTTGCTCTATATATAATTATTGCTACCGCTCCGCTGGGATTTGCGTTTTTTTTGGAGGACGCGGTAACCGGCATCGCGGCAAGCCCTAAGATTATCGGAATTGTGCTGATACTTAACGGTTTTATGCTTCTGCTCGGAGACAGAGTGGGAAAAGGGAACAGATCTTCCGAAGAGCTCGGCGCGCCGAGAGCTCTTGCCGTAGGAGCGTTTCAGCTTGCGGCGATAGTTCCCGGACTCTCGCGATCAGGCACAACGATAACGGGAGGACTTATATGCGGACTTGACCGCGGGCAGGCGGTGAGGTTTTCGTTTATAATGTCGGTGCCTGCAATAATCGGTGCAAACCTTGTACGTGCTGTGCGAATGGTCAGATCGCCTGTCGAATCCTCACAGCTCGGAGTTTACGCCGTGGGGATGGTATTTGCGGCGGTTACGGGATTTTTCGCATTGAAACTGCTGAGCTATATCGCCGAAAAAAAGAAGTTCGGAATATTTTCAATCTACTGCTTTGCCGTAGGAGGCGCGGCAGTGATATTCGGATAAAAACAGGGAAGAAGAAAACGGAGGAAAATAAATTGGCTGAAAAGAAAAATACATCGTCGAAAAACGATAAGCGCAAGAGCGCCGAATTTGTAGAGGAAGAGATCGATAAGAAAAGCAAACCGCAAAAGGAGAAAGTGCCTTCGGATCCTTCGTCTGTCGGGAATCAGATAAAAACGATAGTTTTGTTTGCCGTTGCGCTTTTTGTGGGAATATGCTTTATCTGGCGCGACAGCGTAGGTATTATAGGAAGATTTATATTTGAAGGACTTTTCGGAATATTCGGCGGTTCGGCAATACTTGTGCCGTTGCTTTTGCTCAATCACGCCATATTTCATAAGCGCGACGTTGAAAGCGGCGCGGTAAGATATAAATGGAGTTTTTCAGTACTTACCGTATTTTTGCTTTCGATGACAGTTCACTCCATACTCGGTCTTTGCAAAAAGGTCACTCCCGACGAAACGGTGGGAAGCCTTTTTGAAAACGGAAAGGCACTTGTCGGCGGAGGCGCCGTCGGAGGCGTGTGCGCAAACTTCCTTTCCAAAGGAATAGGCTATATAGGCGTACTTATTTTCTCGCTTGTGTTCTTTATTATACTTTCGATATTCCTTTTCGGATTTACTCCCGCAATGTTCTGGGAAAGAGCAAAGTTCTACGCCGTTCGCAAAATGGAACGTCGTGAGGAAAACAAAGGCAGAAAAAAGGAGGCAAAGAAAGTTTCCGAAAAGGAAACCAAAATGCCTGTCAGCCGTCCGGGGGACAATGATGAAAATCCTGTTGCAACCGAAAGAACTCCGCGCCGGCGTGGCGAAATAGACGACGATATATTCTACGATTCGGACGATCTGTTCTCGGGTAACGAAAAAGATGCTGCGCCCGGAGGCAAAAAGTCAAAGAACGAAGATAATATTTACGATATTTACGATATTGACGAAAAGCCCGCGACAAAGAAAAATGTCCGCACGGAAATAATCGTTCCGGTTGAAACAATGAAAAACGACGACGATGACGACTACGGCCTCGATTCGATATTCAATGTTCCGGAAAGCGAGGAGGCGAAGGAAAAATTCTCGCGCAGAAAAGACGATTATTATGACCCCGACGAGTCGGAGGCACAGGCTGAAATAAAAGTAAAAAAGGAAACGCTGACTCCGAAGCGGCAGAGACCGGCAAGAGAGCCGAAGTCCGCTGCGATAGAGCTTCCGCCGGCGGCGCCCGAAAAGCCAGATTATATTTTCCCGCCGATAGATTTGCTGCCGTATAAGGAGCAGACAAGCGGCGACTCTCAGAGCGAAATGACGATAAGCGCACAGAAGATAGTCGATACACTCGAAAACTTCAACATTCATACACGCGTTGTGGGGATTTCGCGCGGACCTGCCGTAACAAGATACGAGATTGCGCCTGAAATGGGAACAAAGGTCTCTGCTATAATAAATCGTTCGGACGACGTATCGCTCAGCCTTGCTTCAACAGTGCGTATTTCGGGCGTTATCCCCGGAAAGAGCGCAATCGGCATAGAAGTGCCGAACAAGAACGTTTCGATTGTTTACCTGCGCTCGCTTATTGACAGCGACGAATTCAGAAATGCCAAGAGCAAGGTAACTGCCGGACTCGGCGTTGACCTTGCGGGAACAAAAGTGTTTCTTGACGTTGCAAAGATGCCTCACCTGCTTATCGCGGGCGCAACGGGCATGGGTAAATCGGTATGTATGAACTCGCTTATAGTAAGTATTCTTTACAAGGCGAGACCTGACGAGGTGAAATTCATATTCATAGATCCCAAAAAAGTTGAGTTCAGTATGTATAACGGAATACCGCATTTGCTTGTTCCCGTTGTGTTCGACCCGAAGAAAGCAGCCGGTGCACTTCACTGGGCGGTGACGGAAATGGAACGCAGATACGATATTCTTGAGGCTACGGGAAAGAGAAATCTTGCCCAGTACAACGAAGCGACAAAGGATGATCCAAATGCCGAAAGACTTCCGCAGATAATTATAATTATAGACGAGCTTGCGGATCTTATGACGACAGCTCCCGACGATGTTGAGACATCGATAAACCGCATTGCGGCAAAGGCAAGAGCGGCGGGTATGCACCTGATAATCGGTACGCAGCGTCCGTCTGTCGACGTTATCACAGGTACGATAAAATCGAATATTCCTTCGCGTATCGCATGTAAGGTATCTTCACAGATAGACTCAAGAACGATACTTGATACAGCCGGCGCGGAAAAGCTGATAGGACGCGGCGATATGCTGTTCTCTCCCGTCGGTTCTATGTCACCGACGCGTGTTCAGGGCGCATTTGTTGACGAAGCGGAAATAGAAAAGATAGTTTCGTTTATAAAAGAACACAGCGAGGAAAAGGAATATGACAGCAAGATAGTCGACACCATAAACAAAGAAGCTGAACTTTGCGGAAAGAAGGGCAAGGCTCAGTCGAGCGCAGGTGACGACGGAGAGGGCGGCGACGAGCCCGAAGACAATATGCTGAAAGCTGCAATCGAGCTTGCAATAGACGAAAAGAAAATATCCACATCTCTTATTCAGCGCAGACTTTCGCTCGGCTATGGCAGAGCCGCAAAGCTTATCGACGTTATGGAGCGCAGAGGAATAGTGAGTGCTCCCGACGGTCAGAAGCCGCGTTCGGTGCTTATCACGCGCGAGCAGTATTATGAAATGCAGATGAGAGACAGCGGAAAGACACACAATAATGACGAGGAGGATGAAGCTCCATGGGAAGACTGATAGTAATAGACGGGCTTGACGGCTCGGGAAAAACAACGCAAAGCGAGCGACTGTATAATGAGCTTGTGGCTCAGGGGAAGAGTGTAAGGCTTATTTCTTTTCCGGATTATAAAAGCAAATCGTCAACGCTGGTAAAAATGTATCTCGGCGGCGAATTCGGCACGGATCCCGAATCCGTAAACGCCTACGCCGCGTCAACGTTTTACGCGGTTGACAGATACGCTTCTTTCAAATGCGATTGGAAGGAGTTCTACGAAAACCCCGATTCGGTTGTAATTACGAACAGATATACAACATCAAATGCGGTGCATCAGCTTGAAAAGATAGACAGGGAAAAATGGGACGAATACCTTTCGTGGCTGTTTGATTTTGAATATAACAAGCTCGGAATACCTTCTCCCGATCTTGTTATGTTCCTTGAAATGAAGCCCGATATAGCGCTTGAGCTTGTAAAAAAGCGCAGTGCGGAAACAGGTCAGAAGCAAGACATTCACGAGCTTGATCCCGATTATATGCACAGAAGCTACAAAGCGGCGCTTTACGCCTGCGACAAGCTCGGCTGGAAGCGTATAATCTGCTCCGACGGGAAAGAGCCTTTGTCGGAGGATGAAATAGCGGCACTCGTGCTTGAACAGGCAACGATGCTGCTTGATATAGCTTAATGATTCGGAAGTGATATTTATGAAAAAAGTAATACTGTTTTTTGCGGACGGTACAGAAGAAGTGGAAGCGCTTACGGCAGTTGATATACTCCGCAGAGCGGGTGCCGAAGTGACCGTTGCGGGACTCGGCGGGGTCGAAAGAACGGGTGCTCACGGTATAACCGTGAAAACGGATGTCGCAGCAGATGAGCTTTGCGGAAGCGAAGCCTTCGATATGGTCGTGCTCCCCGGCGGAATGCCGGGAACGACAAATCTCGGCGCATCGGAAAAGGTCAGGAATTTTATAATCCGTGCGGTAAATGAGGACAAATTTATAGGCGCGATATGCGCCGCACCGACAATTCTCGGCGGTATGGGGCTTCTTAAAAACAGGAGTGCGACCTGCTATCCCGGAATGGAAAGCGGTCTTGGCGGAGCTTTGTACACCGGCGGAGACGTTTGTCGCGACGGCAAAATAATAACGGGAGCGGGTGTCGGCGCGGCGGTGGAATTTTCACTTGCGCTGACAGAGGCTCTGTTCGGCTTTGAAACAGCCGGAAAAATAAGAAAAAGTATAGTGGCGGACTGATAATTATGTATGAAATTCGTAAACACAAAACAGAAATAAGAGAATATTATATAGAAAAACGCCGTGCCCTTGAAGACACCGTAAAGGCGGAAAAGGATGCAAAGGTAAGCTCAAATGTCGTAGCCAGCGCAACGTATCGATATGCGGATATTCTTCTGCTTTACATGCCGAAGGCTGACGAAATAGACATAAAGCCCATTGCGCTTGCGGCGCTTGAAGCGGGGAAAAAGGTTGCTTTCCCCCGTTGCAATCCCGATGACAGGAGCATGGTTTTCCATTATGTCTCCTCGCTCGACGAGCTTGAAGAATCTACCTATGGACTTCTTGAGCCGAAAGAGGACGCAGAAGCTTTTGACAAAGCAGATTGCGAAAAGAAAAACGTTATATGTGTGATTCCCGGTATAGTTTATGATAAAAAGGGATATCGCATAGGCTACGGCGGCGGATATTATGACAGATATCTTTCTTCGTTCAAGGGGACGAAGGTAGGCGTTGCATATACCGATTTTATTGCCAACTCCGTTCCGCACGGCCGTTTTGACCTTGCTGTGGACGTTCTCATAACCGAAAGAGGAATATATGCAAAAAAATAAAAGCAAGGGCGGACTTTCGGGGCCGCCCGCGCTCGTATTGCTGATATCTTTTCTTATGATAGTTCCCACGTTTCTCAACTTTGGAAGTATGGACAAGCCCGGAGCGGGATATGTGGCGATAATTGCGTTGCACATTATAATTTTCGGATTTCCTGCGGCGTTTTACTGTTATATAAAAGGTAAAGGCTTTGCCAAAAGGATAAAGCTTTCTCCGCCGCGCGGAAAAAGCTTCGGAGTGACACTTCTCGGTGCGGTTTTGCTTATGCTGCAAAGCTGCATACTGAAATTCGGCGTATTTTATTTTGGCTATGATTATTCGGCTTACACTCTTTACGGAAGCAGCTTTTCGGTAAAGGCGGATTCTCTCGGTGGGATAATACTCCCCGTAGCAGCGCTTGCAATAGTTCCCGCCATAGCCGAAGAGCTTGTTTTCAGGGGAATAGTCTTTACCGAATATTCCAAAACGGGATTTTTCTGCTCAGCGATCGCTTCGTCTTTGCTTTTTGCTTTTATACACTTCGATTTTGCACAGTTCCTGATTTATTTTCTGGACGGAATGCTTTTGTGCTTTATTGTTTTTCTTACGGGAACGGTGACGTCGGCGATAGTGGCGCACATTCTTTATAACATATTTGTGCTTTTCGGAGAGAAATATGTCTGGCTGTTTTCGTCAAATCCGGACAGTGAGCTTCTTTTCTGGCTTATACTTATAGCGCTCTATCTGCTGTTTGCCTTTATTTTTTTAGGCACGGCGGAACGATGCATGCTGAGACGCGCCGAAAATGGGGACGAGCCTTCGGCGGTGCTCCCGAAAAGCGCTTTACCTGCGGCATATTTTGCGGTCTTCACAGCAAAGCCTATGCTTATTGAGATTGCTTTGTTTGCAATAGTTTCGCTTATAGGATTGCTTTGAGCGATTTTGCCGCATAAAAAACGTATCCTTTCGCAGAATATATAAAAATATCCTGCGGAGGAACAAAAATTGAAAAAGAACAAGGCAAAAGGCGCAGTTATCTTTATATTTTGCGTCGTGCTTATATCGGTTATTGCATCGTATGCCATATGGGCGGTGACGGTGGATGTTTTTGCGTTTAACGACAAAAAAGAAGCTCCCGTTAACGTTACGATACCTGAGGGCGCGGAGCTTTCCGATGTGGCAAAAATATATAAAGAAGCCGGACTTATAAAATTCCCTGTCATTTATGAGCTTTATTCAAAGCTTCGCGGCGACGACGGAAAGTATCTGTGCGGAGAGTTTTCGCTTTCACCTTCGCTTTGCTATGACGAGCTCAGAGGTGCCATAAAAAACAAAAGCGGCACCCGCGCGCAGATAAAGCTGACATTTCCCGAGGGAAGCACGGTTGAAAATATTATTGATATTTTCACTTCGGCCGGTATAGGAACGCGCGAAAAATTCATATCGGTTATAAACGAGTTTGACTTCGGATTTGATTTTCTTCGGAATATAAAAACGGAGGGAAGGATATATCGGCTTGAAGGTTATCTTTTTCCCGACACATATTATTTTTACTCGGATTCCACCGAGACCGAAGCAATATATAAAATGCTTGAGAATTTTGACAGGCGTTTTACCTCAGATATGAGAAAAAGGGCTGAGGAAAACGGCTTTTCCGTAGACGAGGTGTTGACTCTTGCCTCAATAATAGAAAAAGAGGCGTATTACAAAGCCGATATGCCGTATATATCATCCGTTTTCCGAAACAGGCTTTCATCACGCTCGATGCCGCGACTTGAAAGCGACGCGACGGTGGTTTATGCCGTCGGGGGCGGAAAAAATACAGGCTCACCGATAAAGGAGGAGCTTGGAACGGACTCTCCCTACAACACTTACAAAGTAAAAGGATTGCCTCCCGGTGCTATATGCTCTCCGGGACTTGACGCAATAGAAGCGGCGATATCGCCTGCACAGACCGATTATTATTATTTTATTTGCACAAAGAAAAAGACGGCGGTGTTCTCCAAAACGTATGCGCAGCATATGAAAGCCATCGCCGCAGACAAAAACAGCTGAAAGGATCTATTTTATGCCTGAGCTTCTTTCCCCTGCGGGGAATTTTGAAAAAATGAAGGCCGCACTCCGCTATGGGGCGGACGCCGTATATATGGCGGGAAAACGTTTCGGAATGAGAAGCGCCGCCGAAAACTTTACCGACGACGAGCTGCGCGAGGCAATAGCCTATGCCCATGCTCTCGGCAAAAAGGTGCATATAACGGTGAACACTTTGCCGCGTACGGGCGAATATACTGCGCTTAGAGATTATTTTGAATTTCTTAAAGAGATAGAACCCGACGCGCTGATAATAGCGGATGCGGGAGTTTTCGCACTTGCAAGAGAGGTTCTGCCCGAAATTGATATACACGTCTCCACTCAGGCGGGGATAGTGAGCGCCGCAGACTGCCTTTTCTGGCGGTCGCTCGGTGCGAAAAGAGCGGTGCTTGCAAGGGAGCTTTCGCTTAAAGAGATAACGGAAATAAGGGAAAACGTCCCCGACGATTTTGAAATAGAGACGTTTGTTCACGGTTCAATGTGCGTTTCGTTCTCGGGCAGATGTCTGCTTTCAAATGCACTTACGGGCAGGGACGGTAACAGGGGTGCGTGTGCCCAGCCGTGTCGCTGGAGCTACACGATAAGCGAAGAAAAACGCAAGGATTCCCCATTGCCGATAGAAGAAACACCTGACGGAACGTTTATAATGAGTTCAAAAGATATGTGCATGGTAGAACATATTCCGGAACTTATCCGCGCGGGAATATCGTCGTTCAAGATAGAAGGACGAATGAAAAGTGCGTACTATACCGCTGTTGTTACGAACGCTTATCGTGCGGCGATAGACGGCTATGAAAAGCTTGGCGATGATTATACTTTTGACAGTCGCTGGATGCGTGAGCTTGAATCGGTCAGCCACAGAGAATACGGCACGGGCTATTTTTACGGTGCGCCGTGCGATGACGCCAACACAACGTCGTCTCTCGGTTATATCCGTGACAAGGCGTATCTTGCCGTGGCGACGGGCGCAGAGCGTGACGGAAAATATCAGTTCCGCCAGAAAAATAAGCTTTCGGCGGGAGAATATGTTGAAATAGTTTCTCCCGGAAAGTTCGGTCGCGGGTTTACCGCCGAAAAAATATTCGATGAAAACGGGGCGGAGATTGAAAGCGCACCGCATCCCGATATGAAATTTTTTCTTTCCGTGCCGTTTGAAGTGACGGAGGGCGACATTCTTCGCGGCGGAAAATGATAATTTGGAGTAAAATTATCATTTTATATATTGAAAAAGTAAAATAAAGATGATATACTACATAGGAAAATTTTATAATTAGCGAGGTATATAAAAATGACTTACAACAAAAAGTCGATAGAAGATATCGACGTTGCCGGCAAAAGAGTCCTTGTAAGATGTGACTTCAACGTACCTGTAAAGGACGGCGTTATCACAAGCGACAAGAGAATAACAGAAGCGCTTCCCACAATCAAATACCTTGTGGACAAGAACTGCAAGGTCGTGCTTTGCTCTCATATGGGCAAGCCTCACAACATTTTTGACAAAGAGATCAAGCTTTCAAAGAAGGAAGCTGCCGCCGTTGACGCTCTTCCCGAAGAGGAAAGAGAAGCCGCAAAGGCAAAATATATTGAAAAAGCTCAGGGCGACAAGCAGAAGTTCTCCCTTAAGATCGTTGCGGACAGACTCAACGAATATCTCGGCGGAATAGTTACTTTCGCTGAGGACACAGTCGGCGCGGACGCTCAGGCAAAGGTTGCAGCTCTCGAAGGCGGAAAGATCGTTCTTCTTGAGAACACACGTTTCACAAAGAAGGAAGAAAAGAACGATGAAGAATTCTCAAAGCAGCTCGCTGCTTTCGGCGACATCTTTGTAAACGACGCTTTCGGCACCGCTCACAGAGCTCACGCTTCCACAGCAGGCGTTGCTATGTACGGCGGACTTCCCGCAGTTTGCGGATACCTTATTCAGAAAGAAATAACCATCATGGGCAAGGCTCTTGATGACCCGAAGAGACCGTTTGTCGCTGTTCTCGGCGGCGCTAAGGTTTCAGATAAGATCGGCGTTATAGAAAACCTTATAGACAAGGTTGATACGCTCATCATCGGCGGCGGTATGGCTTATACGTTCTTCAAGGCTTTCGGTCAGAACGTAGGTACGTCAATCTGCGAATACGATAAGCTCGATATTGCAAAAGCAACAGTTGAAAAAGCAAGAGCAAAGGGCGTAAACTTCATTCTTCCCGTTGATAACATCATCGGCAGAGAATATGATGAGAACACCGTTCATATGAGAATGTATTCAAACGCAATTCCTGATGGCTGGATGGGACTTGACATCGGCGATAAGACAAGAGAGCTTTTCTCAAAGACCATAACAGGCGCGGGCACTGTTGTATGGAACGGACCTATGGGCGTTTCCGAATGGAAGAACTTTGAAGGCGGCACTTGCGCGGTTGCGGAAGCTATCGCAAACAGCGGCGCAGTATCTATCATCGGCGGCGGCGATTCCGCAGCGGCTGTTGAAAAGCTCGGCTTTGCCGATAAGATGACTCACATCTCCACCGGCGGCGGCGCTTCGCTCGAATTCCTTGAAGGCAAGGAGCTTCCCGGAATAGCTTGCCTGCTTGATAAATAATTTCGGAGGCGATTTATAATGGATAAGACAAACAGAAAAGCCGTTATAGCCGGCAACTGGAAAATGAATATGACTCCCGCCGCAACGGAAGCTTTTATAAAGGAGCTTACTCCCGCAGTTGCTTCCATGCACGGCTGCGAGATAGTTCTTTGCGTGCCTTTTGTTGATATAGCTACTGCCGTAAAAGCTGCGGAAGGCACAAATATAAAGATAGGTGCGGAAAATGTTCACTTTGCTGAAAAGGGAGCCTACACGGGCGAAATTTCGGCTGAAATGCTTTGCGCTGTCGGCACGGAATATGTTATCATCGGTCACAGCGAAAGAAGACAGTACTTCGGTGAGACGGATGTGACCGTCAACCAGAGAACTCTTGCCGCTCTTAATGCCGGACTTAAGGTTATCCTTTGCGTAGGAGAAACGCTTACCGAGCGTGAGCAGAATATCACAACGGAAACCGTTTCACGTCAGACAAAGATCGCTCTTATGGGTGTGACGGCTGAACAGGCAAAGAACGTTATCATAGCATACGAACCTGTATGGGCTATCGGAACGGGCAAGACTGCTACGGCTGAACAGGCTGAAGAGGTCTGTGCGGCTATCCGCAGTGTGGTTGCAGGCATATATGATGAAAAGACCGCTCTCGGAATGACGATTCAGTACGGCGGATCAATGAACGCAAAGAACGCGGACGAGCTTCTTTCGATGAAAGACATCGACGGCGGACTTATCGGCGGTGCGTCACTTAAAGTACCCGATTTCACAACGATAATCACAGCGGCTCAGAAATAAATCAAAATGAAACAAATGCGGACGGAAAACAAGCCGTCCGCATTTTTTATCGGCGCAGTCATAATTCGGGATGAGCTTTCATATTCATTAAGTGAACAAAAGCGAAAGGAAAAAGAATATGAAAAAGTACATATCGGTTATAATGGCTGTTATTTTTGCACTTGCGTTTTCACTTTCCGTATATGCCGGAGGAGGCGGAGATACTGAAGCTTCGGGCGATGTGGGTGCGGCGGTTGAATACGGAAAGACCGTAGATGCAGTAAGTGCGATACTTATGGAGGCAGACAGCGGCACGGTGCTTTATGAGCAGAATGCGGATGAGGCACTCTGTCCCGCGTCGGTGACAAAGACAATGACGATGCTTCTTGTCCTCGAAGCTGTCGATTCGGGAAAAATATCGCTTGACGATATGGTTTCGGTAAGCGAAAATGCGGCGTCTATGGGCGGCTCGCAGATATTTCTTTCACCCGGCGAAACGATGAGCGTAGACGATCTTCTTAAAAGTATGATAGTGGCATCCGCAAACGATGCGGCTGTCGCGCTTGCGGAGTATGTCTGCGGGAGCGAGGACGCGTTTGTGGCTTGTATGAACGAGCGAGCAAAGGAGCTTGGCTGCAAGAATACTCACTTTGAAAATCCTACGGGGCTTGACGATACGGCGAGCGGACACGTTATGTCCGCGCGCGATATAGCTGTAATATCGCGTGAAGTGATAAAACACGAGCTTGTATATAGTTACTCGACAATATGGATGGATACGATTCGCGGCGGCGCATTCGGACTTACCAACACAAACAGGCTCATACGTTTTTACAAGGGTGCGACAGGGCTTAAAACGGGTTCTACATCTAAAGCCAAGTTCTGCATAAGCGCGACTGCCGAGCGTGGCGGGCTTACGCTTATAGCCGTTATAATGGCGGCTCCGACAAGAGATATAAGAAACGAAGTGGCAAAATCGCTTTTCGATTACGGTTTTGCAAACTATTCGCTTTATACCGACGAACCCGAAGAATTTGAAGATATTTATGTTACGGGAGGAAAAGAAAATCTTACAAAGGGCGTAAGCTCCGGATTTTCGGTTGTCGTGTCCAAAGGCGATGTCGGTAAGATAGAAAAGGTTACGGATGTCCCGGAGAAGCTTTCGGCTCCGATAGTAAAAGGAGAGAAGATCGGTACGGTGACATATATTCTCGACGGCAAAAGCATAGGTACATCCGATATTCTCGCCGCAGAAAACGTGGATAAAATAACTTTTTGGTCGCTTCTTAAAAAGCTTGGAAGCTGGTTTTTATGTTCTCCTCCGAATTGAATTGACTTTATAATAAATATGGTGTAAAATGAGATGATAAAAGTCATCTCATTTTATTTTGGAGAAAGCCATATGGAAAGAAAACCGCGTGCGGCGATATACACGCTCGGATGCAGAACAAATCAATACGAATCGGACGTTGTTGCCGAAAAACTCAGTTTAAGTGGATTTGATATCTGTAATCCGAATGAGAAAGCCGATGTTTATATAGTGAATACATGCTCTGTGACTGCGGAGGCTGACAGAAAATCGCGTCAGTTCATAAGGCGCGGGAAGCACTCGAATCCCGATGCTGTCGTTATAGCTATGGGGTGTTATTCGCAGATAAATCCGCAGAAAGCGTTTGATCTCGGTGCGGATTTTGTCTGCGGAACGCGCAATAAGCTCGACGCCGTTGATTTTGCCGTAAGAGCTGTGGCCGACAAGCTGTCGGAAAGAAAAATAGCGGTTGGAGATCTTTCCGATATGCCGCTTGAAAAAATGTTTATGAGTTCGTTTTCCGGCGAAAGGGCTTATCTTAAAATTGAGGACGGGTGCGATAATCACTGCGCTTATTGCATAATACGCAGGGCAAGAGGCAGCGTGGTTTCGCGCGATCCTTCGGAGATAGAAGCGGAAGCAGAGGCGCTTGTCCGCAGCGGGTGCCGCGAGATAGTTCTGACGGGGATAGAGGTTGCTTCATACGGAAGAGACGGAAAGGATTATACTTTGTCGGATGCGGTAGCGGCAGCGTGCAAGGGCGGCGCCGAACGGGTAAGGCTTGCTTCGCTCGAACCGTCCGTGCTGACGGAGGAGCTTATAAATTCGCTTAAATCGCATAAAGAATTTTTGCCGTCGTTTCATCTTTCACTTCAGAGCGGAAGTGCAGAAGTGCTGAAAAAAATGCGTCGCAAGTACAATCCCGATATGGTGAGACATTCCGCCCTTTTGATAAAAAACGCTTTTCCGGATGCGGAGTTTTCCGCCGATATAATAGTAGGTTTTCCCGGAGAAAGCGAGAAAGATTTTGAGGATACCTGCCGACTTGCGGAGGATATAGGGCTTTATCATATTCACATATTCCCGTATTCGGACAGAGCGGGAACGGAATCCGAAAAAATGACGGATAAAATATCTCCCGACGTAAAGAGCCGCAGGACGTACGAGCTTGCAAGGCTCGGTGAAGCTCTTTCCGAAAAAGTATATACAAAATATATAAAAAACAGGACGGAACTTTCGGTGCTTGTCGAAGAACGCAGGGGAGAATATCTTTTCGGTCATGCGCAGAATATGCTTGACGTGATGATAAAAACGAAAAAAGAACTACACGGAAAAACAGTAAAATGTATAGCTGTCGCCTATAAAAACGGCTGTGACGAGGCGGAGCTTGCAGAAGAGGACATATAAATGAGGATTATAACCGTAAACAAAAATGACGCAGGGCAAAGGCTTGATAAGTTTCTTTCAAAGGCACTTCCTTTGCTTCCGAAATCGCTTATGTATAAATTTATCAGAACAAAGAAGATAAAGGTCAATCGCAAGCGCGCCGAAATAGGTCAGGTGTTGTGCGAAGGAGACGAGCTTTTGCTTTTCATAAGCGAGGAATTTTTCTCTGCGGAAAGCGACGACTTTTATAAAAAAATAAAGCCTGTTTTCGGTATTGTGTACGAGGATGAGAACATAATCGCGGCAAACAAGCCCGTCGGACTTCTTTGCCACAGTGACGAGGAAGGCGAGCAGAACACTCTTGTTGAGCAGATAAAGGCTTATCTGTGGCAGAAGGGCGAATATGACGCAGAAAAAGAAAATTCCTTTGCTCCGGCGCTTTGCAACAGGATAGACCGCAACACCTGCGGGATAGTTTTCGCTGCCAAAAACGCGGCGGCTCTGCGTGCGATGAACGAAGCCGTAAAAGAACGCAGAATAGACAAATATTATCTTTGCCTTGTTCACGGCGTACCCGAAAAACGGGAAGATACGTTGCACGGATATCTGATAAAGGACAGTGAAAAAAATACTGTCCGCGTTTTTGAAAAAAAGCCTAAATCGGGCAACGCAAAAGAGATAATAACCAAATATCGCGTTATAAGCGTTGAAGGCAAAAATGCTTTGCTTGAAGTTGAGCTTGTAACGGGAAGAACTCATCAGATACGCGCTCATCTGGCAAGCATAGGACATCCGCTTATAGGCGATGGTAAATATGCCGAAAACGAATCGGACAGAAAAAAGGGAATATATCGTCAGGCGCTCTGTGCATACAAAGCAGTTTTCGGCAGCGACGTGAGCGCTCCGATTGAAAATCTGCGCGGAAAAACGATAGAGCTCGATAAGGATAAGATACCTTTCCTAAAAAATATTTGAATAATCAATGAAAAAAGGTGCGTTTTTGCTATTGCATAAAACGCGCTTTTGTTTTATAATATAACGTGAAAATAAAATTTCCGTAAAACGGAAAGGTCAGGAGATGAAAAAATGAGCGAACTTCATGTAATCAATCACCCGCTTATTCAGCACAAGCTGACACACATGAGAAAGACGGAAACCGGTCCGAAGGACTTCCGCCAGCTTCTTAAGGAGATCTCAATGCTTATGGGTTACGAGGTAACACGCGACCTTCCCCTTGAAGATATTGAGATCGAAACGCCTATTCAGAAAATGACGGCAAAGGTCATTTCGGGAAAGAAAATCGCTATCGTGCCCATACTCCGCGCAGGTCTCGGAATGGTTGACGGTCTGCTCGATCTTGTACCTGTCGCAAAGGTAGGTCACATCGGTCTTTACCGCGATCCCGATACGCATGAGCCTCATGAATATTACTGCAAGCTTCCCACGGATATCGGCGAGAGAATAGTCATCGTTGTGGATCCCATGCTTGCAACGGGCGGAAGCGCTGCGGACGCTATCACAATGCTGAAAAATCACGGCTGCACAAATATTCGTTTTGAGTGTCTTGTTTCCGCGCCCGAGGGTATCAAAAGGGTTCAGGATGCGCATCCCGACGTTGATATTTACACAGCTGCGGTAGACGAAAGACTCAATGATCACGCTTACATCATCCCCGGACTCGGCGACGCCGGAGACAGACTCTTCGGCACAAAATAAATCAACCGAAAAAAATAATTGTAGGAGGAAAATATGGACAATAAAAACATCACACAGGATATGCTACCCGAAAAATACCGTCCGCTCGGAATGTGGGCTTACTTCGGCTATACAATACTTTTTTCCATACCGCTCTTAGGCTTTATTTTTCTTATAATTTATTCTTTCAGCGATAAAAACATAAACCGCAGAAACTTTGCACGCTCATACTTCTGCGTGTTTATTCTTATGGTCATAATTTATGTTATTTGTATGATACTTGCAGTCGCCGGAATAATAACCGGAGGAATACTAGGCGGTGGCGGTGGCGGTGGCGGCGGCGATATGACTGCCTCGCTTCTGAGAACTGTTTTCTAAAACATAACGAAAAAAGCGTCGGCACAAGGCAAATTCTCATAAGGATGTTTTCAAGAATCCATCTAAATCTGCCGATTGAGAGTGCAAACAAAAA
>ENA-OOXJ01000185-OOXJ01000185.1-human-gut-metagenome-genome-assembly--contig:-NODE-185-length-57905-cov-9.511806_pt1 | contig 57905 bp, 51 predicted proteins | sample MGYA00241587_ERZ501343 | MGnify/ENA primary metagenome ERZ501343 (study PRJEB25962, sample SAMEA2042918) | human gut metagenome | biome: human gut; feature: human-associated habitat; material: faeces... | reverse complement strand
TCTCTTGTTCTTTCATGACTTTTGTTTTGGTGTCCAACTTTTTTGGTACACCTCAACGTGGGCAGATAGAGAATAGAAAAACGAAACAATGATAAAAGACTAAAACAATGAAAATGAACAGAATCACATTGACAACCATAGCGGCCGGAGCAGGCATCCTGATGCTGCTCGCCTCCTGCCAGCGCGACGAACTCACCGGCGGAGCCCCTGCCGGCGAGGAAGTGACAGTAAGTATTTCGGCGGTGATGCCGGAAGGTGGTGAACCCGTGGTGAGAAGTGCCACAGACCCGGGTGATGGAAGCGATGTGAACAGATGTATCATGTCGATATACCATTTACAGGCACCTATACTTTATGCTGAGAAGGTGATAGCCTCTGTCAGCGGAAAGACAGCGGTCTTTCCCGACCAGCGGCTGGTGTCCGGGCACGAGTACCGTTTCGTGTTCTGGGCGGACCAAGTGGCGGACAATACTTCAGAGACTGGACGGGCCGCCGACCTTCATTATGATACGCGGAATTTTCCTACCGTATCCTTCAAGGACGGAGCGGCATACAAGTCCAACGACGACACCCGCGACGCCTTCTTCCTCTCCGAGGTCGTGACGGTCTCCGGCCCCAGCGCTCAGAGTTTCGAACTGCGCCGTCCCTTCGGTCAGCTCAACATCATCACCAATGACTGGGGTGCCATACCGGAAGGAGCAGCAGCCGATCAGCTGCGGCCTGCCAAGGTGAAGCTGACCTTCAACGGCGTGCCCAATACCATTGATCTGCTGACCGGCGAAGTCAGCGATGCTGCCGACATCTCGGGCGAGGCCGTTGAAGTTTCGAAAATCGCACAGGACGGCGATGCCAAGCACCTCTCCTTCGACTACATCCTGGCCGAGCCCGACGACCAGACCATCCTGCCCGGCTTCACCATGGACTTCCTGGCCGATGACGGTAAGACCAAAGTTACCGACACTTACACTTTCACCAATATCCCCGTCCAGCGCAACTATCAGACCAACGTCCGCGGCAACCTCCTCACTGACCGCACCGGCGTCGAGATTGAGGTCGTCCCCGAGTTCGATGGAGAATATAACGAAATAGTCCCAGAAAAAGAGGTAGACAGTGAACAGGCACTTCTTGAAGTGCTGAAGGAAGGAGGATATGCTAAACTCAAGAAAGATATCACAATAACTGGCAGTTCAAGTGTTGCGGACGGAAAAGAGGTAGCACTGGACTTGAATAATTGTACGCTTACTCTTACAGGAACAATGAGTACAAAAGGAACTTCGAGTCTTACTCTTATCAATGGAACTGTTAAGTCTCCGGAAAAGTATGTGGCGAATAAGTATCTTGTCTCAGCTTCTGCAGGAGGTTCTGTAGCATTGGAAAATGTGGTAATGGAGTCTGTTGGAGCCGGTATTGGAATAGAACCCAATGGAGATCCCGGTAAAGTTACTGTAAGAAATTCTAAGATTACAGCATATTCTTATGCGGTAGGTACTAATGCTAAGTCACCGATTTATAATGCTGAAATAGAATTGATTAACTCTCAATTGGTGGGCATGAGTGCCGTACTTATGAATCTTCCTTCCAAGATAACAGTTTCAAAGTGTGTTCTGCAGGGTAGTATGCAAGCAATGATTTTGCGTGCAGGTACAGCAGAAATAACTGATAGTCAGTTGAAACTGGTGTATGATCGCAGTAATGGGGAAGGAGACACGCCGGAAGATGCAAAGGACAATTACATTGATGGCTGGTTGACAGGAAATGCTGTTCCTTTGGCAGCCTTGACAGTTGGTAATGATAATAGTGATGGGTATCTTTTTAAAACAGAACTGTCACTAGAAAATGTAGATATTATTTCATCAGAAGAATCAGCCCCTCTTCCTGCAATGTATGTAAGAGCAAATGAAGATGCAGATAAAGGTGTAACAATCACTTATGGCGCAGAGTGCAGAGTCAATGGTGAAATAGTATATTATAATGATCGCAAGAATATCACTATTAGCGGAACTCCTGTTATTGTCGATGCCGATGATGACACCCGTCCATAGTGCATTTTTGCTAGCCGCAACGGCAGCAAAACCCGCGAAACGCTACCGTTGTGGAAAGCGGAAGTGGACAGATAGAAACAGACAAATAAACAATACGGAGACAAATAAAGACTAAAACAATGAAAATGAACAGAATCACATTGACAACCATAGCAGCCGGAGCAGCGGCCGTGATGCTGCTGGCTTCCTGCCAGCGCGATGAGCTGCAGGGCGGCTCTATCTCCGGTGAGGAACGTGTGGTGACAGTTACGGCTGTGATGCCGTCCGACCCTGTTGAGGTAAGAAGCAATGACAATCCCGGAGACGGGACATTGGCCAACCGCTGCCTGATGCAGGTATATGTGGTGGATGATCCCCAGACCCCTATTGCGTATGGTGAGCCCCAGACGGCGGCAGTAAGCAATCTGAGCGCTACTTTTGAAACCCGTCTGATGAGCGGCCATGCTTACCGTCTTGTCTTCTGGGCGGACTGCGCCACGGCTCCTGCTGCAGAAGGCGGAGAGTTTGACGACAAGTACTACAATACAGATCAGTTTCCTACTAAGGTGAGTCTCATCACCGCGAACTTCCATGGTAACCAGGACGAGCTGGACGCCTTCTTCGGCGAGACATCCGTGACTGCGGATGATCTTGCTGCCGGTCCTGTCAGCGTGTCCGCCGACCTGACCCGCCCCTTCGGCCAGCTCAATATTTATTCTACTGATTATGCTGATATTCCGGTGGAAACCATGAAGCCTGCCGAAGTGGAGATTGCATTTAACGATGTCTATACTTCCATTGACCTGACGACGGGAGAGCTGTCCGACCCGGCAGACCTGACCTATTCGGCAGCTGTCGCCCCTCATGATGTGGCCATCTGACATTCGACTACCTGCTGGCCACGGACGAGGAGGACGCCATCGCTGATTTCACCATGAATTTCTATACCACAGCAGACGGAAACACTCCTGCCGCCGACCCCTACACATTCTCCAGCATCCCTGTCCGCCGCAACTACATCACCAACGTCCGGGGTAATCTGCTGACTGACCGCACTGAGATTGAGGTGGTCATAGTGCCGGGCTTTGATGGAGAATACCCGGAAGAGGTAAGTGATGCTCAGACACTTCTTACAGTGCTTGAAAAGGGTGGATATGCAAGGCTTACCGGAGATGTCGCAATAACCGGCGCATCAGCAGTCGCAGACGGTAAGGAAGTGGTTCTGGATCTGGACGGGCATAGTCTTACGCTTCACTGGACAATGAGTACGTCCGGTACCTCCAGCCTGACTCTAATGAACGGGACGGTCAAATCGTCTGAATCGTATGAGACTGTTCGTTATCTTGTTTCGGCATCAGCTGGAGGGTCTGTCGCATTGGAAAACGTGACAATGACTTCCGTTGGAGCCGGTATAGGCGTTGCACCGAGCGGTGACCCCGGCAAGGTGACGGTAAGGAACTCCAGCATCACCGCATTTTCTTATGCGGTCGGAACGAATGCTTCCACTCCAATTTACAATGCGGAAATAGAACTTTACAATTCGGAACTGGTAGGTATGTCTGCCGTGCTTATGAATTTACCGTCTGTCATCACTGTTTCAGGATGTACATTGCAAGGCACCATGCATGCCATGATTCTACGCGCGGGGACGGCTGAGATAACCGATAGCCATCTGACGTTAGTGTATGATGCAAGCAACGGGGAGGGAGATACAGCTGAGGACGCCAAGGACCACTATATTGACAAGTGGGGATCAGGGAACGCTGTACCTCTGGCCGCCATCACGGTAGGAAATGACAATAGTAAAGGTTATCTTTATCCGACGGAGCTGACAATTGATAATTCGGTTATAACAGCCGATGTATCAGGTGCTCTTCCCGCTATGTACGTGAGGGCAAATACGGATGCAGGTAATGGAGTGACCATCACCTACGGAGAGAATTGCAAGGTTGAAGGAAGTATCGAATACTATGATGGCAGAAGCAATATCACCGTCAATGGAACTCCGATAACTGAATAAAGATGAACGTCCATAAGAACCATACAGCTCTTGCAGTGCTCTTCGGAGCGGTGTGTGCGGTATTGCTGCCCGGTTCCTGCCAGCGGGAGGTACCTGCTGACGTGGTGTCCGGAGAGCAGGAACTGGGCATAACAGTATCGGCTGTGCTGCCATCAGTCCCGGTATCGGTGAAAAGCGCTGAGAATCCCGGTGACGGCACCTCAGTCAACCGCTGCATCCTTGAGGTCTATGAGGACGGAGTTTTCTCGGGGGCCAGGTATGTGGCGCCCGTACAGGATCTTGGCGCTGTGTTCGAGGATGTGCATCTCGTTGCCGGCGGCACCTATGACCTGGTCTTCTGGGCTGACTGCGCCTCCGAAGGAGAGGACGGCAGCTATGCGGACCTGTATTATGGAACTGAGGCCGGTCTGACGCAGATAGCCCTCAATACCGACAACTACATCAACAGCGAGGACGGTCACGATGCCTTCTGTGCTGTACTCAGTGTCGCTGAACTGAGCGACGATCAGCCTCTTGAAGCAACCCTTACCCGTCCTTTCGGCCAGATCCGCCTCTACACGGATGACCTTGACTGGCTGCCTGAGCCGGTAGTGGACCTGACGCAGATCCGTGCCGAAGTGGCGTTTTCCCACATTTTCACAGTGTACAATGCCTTGACGGGGGAGATGTCCGGACAGATGGACGGACCGCTTGAGCCCGTTGAGGTATCCGTACCCGTGAGTTTTGCTGACGACCCTACCGGGCAGATTTCATTTGACTACTTCCTCGCCGCTCCGGAAGAGGACCAGACCCTGATAGGCTTTACCCTCACCCTTACCGACGCCGCTACCGGCTCTCAGGTGTGCGCTCCTTACACGGCCTCCAGCATTCCCCTCCGGCGCAACTGGATAACAAATGTCTATGGCAACTTTCTGACTGAAGCCCTGGACGTCACGGTCGACCTCATACCTGCATTTTCAGGTGATATCGGGCAGATTCTTTGACTGTCTTTAAAGCAGCCGCTACTCGTACCGCAGGCACTCGATAGGGTCGAGGGCAGCGGCGCGTTTGGCGGGGATGTAGCCCGAGAGGATGCCGACGGCCATGCAGAGGACTATGGCCAGGAGTATCCACAGCCAAGGTATTACGAATGAAGCCTGCATGACTGCGGCGATGATGTTGCCGATGATGATGCCGGCAACCGTACCTATGACCCCTCCGAGCTCGCCGATAATGACTGATTCCATAAGGAACTGTTCCTGAATCATCTTAGATGCGGCGCCGAGAGCCTTTCTGGTGCCTATTTCACGGGTGCGTTCCCGCACTGATACAAGCATGATGTTCATAAGGCCCACGGCAGCACCGGTCATGGTGATGAGGCCGATGACAACTGCAGCTGCAGTAAGGCTGCGCATAGTCGAGTTGAGCTCTTCGATGACGGATTCACTGCGGGTGATGCGGAAATCCGCGTCATCTGCGGGAGCGAGTCTGCGTACTGCCCGGAAAGTGATTTCTGCTTCTGCAGCTGCGGTCTCGGGACTTACAGGCGGTTCCGGCAGGATGCCTATGGTGAAATCCGGAGTGGCGGTGGAGAGTCCGGCGAGGGCATTGGTGTAGGGGACAATGATGTTTCCGTCCATACTGCCGCCGGCATTGTTTCCTACTGCAGCAGCTACACCTATTATCGTATAGCTGCGCCCTGAGATATGTACGGTCTTGCCCGTCGGGTCGTCCTGATCTTCGAACAGTGTGCGGGCCACATTGTCACCTATTATACAATAGAATCTGCCTCCTTCCACGTCCGCGGGCGTGAAATCACGGCCTTTGGCAATCTCCAGCATGTTGAATTTCATGTAGTTGTCATCGGAGGCAATGACATCGACTGTCGGGTTGGTGCGTTTGTGACCGGATTCTGCCCTTATGCCGGAGAGTACAGTGGTGAACATGGTTACAGTAGCAGGTGTGCCGTAATGACTTATGAAGCGTTCCGCCTGGGTGCGGGATATTTCGCGGGAATTGCGGATGCGGTTCATTCCGGACGGGCGGGAGTATTGGGAGCGTATATTGATGAATCCGGCTCCCATACGGCTGTATGTGTCCCTGAGGGTGCTGTCCATGGAGTCTACTGCGGTAAGTATTCCTGTCAGGGAGGTGATGCCGATGGCAATGATGGCGATAGTAAGTGCTGATCTCAGTTTGTTGGACGATATGGCTCTGAAGGCCATGTCGATATTCATTCTTAATCTCCTCTTCATAACTTTCTCACATGCAATTATGCTGTAAAAATAGGAAATTATCTCCGATTGACATACCTTTGCGGCTAAAATCCAATAAAATTTATACAGATCAACGAGATGAGACCCCGAATCAAGAGATCATCAACCCGGGACGGGCATGATCGTCCAGAACAAAGGACAGGAGGCTACAGGACCTCCGAGAACAACAGACCACGCAGGGCATACGATGACCGCGGCAGGTACGAACACAAGGAAGGCAGACCCTCGGGAGGGGGAAAGCCAGGTTATGGAAGGAAACCCGCTTCCGGCGGCCATGACAGGCAGGCCGGACGTGGTGGAAACAGGCCGGGATACGAGGGAAGGAACGTCAGGAAAGGCTTCCAGTACCGCATCAGGACGGAACATCCCCGTCCGGCAGCACCGAGTATGCCTGTTGTCCAGAAAGAGGATGACGGAATGGTACGCCTCAATAAATTCATTGCCAACTCCGGAATCTGCTCCCGCCGTGAGGCCGACGAGTATATAGCCGCAGGTCTGGTTTCTGTCAACGGACAGATAATCACGGAAATGGGAGTGAAAGTCAATCCTGCTGAGGATGACGTCCGTTTCAACGGAGAGCGTCTGCGCGGCGAGAAGAAGGTCTATGTCCTGCTCAACAAACCCAAGGACTTTGTTACGACAACCAGTGATCCTCATGCGGAAAAGAATGTGATGCAGCTCATAAGCAGAGACCTGTGTCCTGAGAGGATTTTCCCTGTAGGCCGTCTGGACAAGTCCACGACAGGGGTTCTGCTGCTTACCAATGACGGGGAACTGGCCGAGAAACTCACACACCCTTCATTCCAGAAGAAGAAAATATATCAGGTGACTCTCGACAAGAATGTGAAGCCGGAAGATATGGACCGCCTGGTGCAGGGAGTGGCTTTGGAGGACGGTCAGGCGTATGCCGATGAGGTGGCTTACAACGGAGATGACCGAAGTGTGGTGGGAATAGAAATCCATTCCGGCAAGAACCGTATTGTCCGCCGCATGTTCGAGGCTCTCGGATATAAAGTCCGCAAGCTCGACAGAGTATATTTCGCAGGTCTGACCAAGAAGAATCTGCGCAGGGGACAGTGGAGGTTCCTCAGCGATGAGGAAGTGACCATGCTCAAGCTCAATTTCTATGAGTAATCCAGTCCCCCACCGTGCCGGATTTGTCAATATCATAGGAAATCCCAATGTGGGCAAATCCACTTTGATGAACGCTCTCGTAGGGGAGCGTCTTTCCATCATAACGTCCAAGGCACAGACAACCAGACACCGCATAATGGGTATCGTCAATGGGGACAGTTACCAGATAGTCTACTCCGATACCCCTGGAATCCTCAAGCCTGCCTACTCTTTGCAGCGCAGTATGATGGAGTACGTGGACACGGCCATAGGAGATGCTGATATCATCCTCTATGTTACCGATGTCGTCGAGAAGGGGGACAAGAACAAGGAATACATCGACCGTCTCAACAGTGTTGCCTGCCCTGTGCTGATAGTCATCAACAAGATAGATCTCAGCGACCAGCAGACAGTGGCCGCACTGGCTGACAGGTGGGCAGAAGCCGTACCGCGTGCCGTTATATTCGCTGTATCTGCACAGGAGCGTTTCGGTCTGGAACCGGTATTCAACCGTATCGTGGAACTCCTTCCCGAGGGTGAGCCATGGTACGACAAGGACTTCTTCACAGACCGCAATCTGCGTTTCTTCGCTTCCGAAATCATCCGGGAGAAGATTCTCACCAACTATGACAAGGAGATCCCTTATTGTACCGAGGTGGTAATAGAGGAATTCAAGGAAAATGCAGACCGCTACGACATCCGCGCCGTCATCAATGTCATGCGCGACTCCCAGAAGGGTATAATCATCGGTGCCCGCGGCTCCTCTCTCAAGCGTGTCGGCACCCAGGCCCGCATCGACATGGAGGATTTCTTCCAGAAGAAGGTATTCCTCCAGCTCTACGTCAAGGTCGATCCCCACTGGAGGGACGACCAGCGCAAGCTTGCCGCTTTCGGATATTAGAATCTTTTCGTGCGGCCTTTCCACAACGGCCCTTCCTTTCCGCAGTCATTCTGACTCCTTCGGAAGGGGTAGGGCGTTTGGAAGAAGTGGGATAGATGCTTCCGCATCGGTATGGAATAAGGGGTGCGGACTCCGAATTTTTTGTATTATCTTTGCCGGACGTTAAAACCAGATAAAAAAGATGAGCAGAGAAGATGAAGAAATAGACGGTGTGGAGTCCGTGAACGGCGGGGAACCGGAAGATGCAGATTCAGGAGAGGATATTGGAACCGGAGTTTTTGAGGACGGTGATTCCGGAGAAGCCACATCCGGCAAGTTCGACAAGGTGATCTCCGACGGCACGAAGAAATACAAGCTCTCGGGCATGTACCGGGAGTGGTTTCTCGACTATGCTTCCTATGTGATACTGGAGAGGGCCGTGCCGCATATCGAGGACGGTCTGAAACCGGTGCAGCGCAGGATTCTGCATGCCATGAAGGAGGAGGATGACGGGAGGTTCAACAAGGTGGCCAGTCTCGTCGGCGCGACCATGCCGTACCATCCCCACGGAGATGCTTCCATAAAGGATGCCCTCGTACAGCTCGGACAGAAGGACCTGCTCATCGACTGTCAGGGTAACTGGGGCAATATCCTCACCGGTGATCCGGCCGCTGCCGGCAGGTATATCGAGGCCCGGCTGACTCCGTTTGCCAACGAGGTGCTGTACAACCCCAAGCTCACCGAATGGGTCAATTCCTACGACGGCCGCAACAAGGAACCGGTCAACCTTCCCGTTAAGTTTCCCCTCCTGCTCGCCCAGGGGTCGGAGGGTATTGCCGTGGGACTGGCCTGCAAGATTCTTCCGCACAATTTCAACGAGCTGCTGGATGCCTCCATTGCCGTGCTGAAAGGGGAGGATTTCACCCTCGAGCCGGATTTTCCTACCGGAGGCTATGCCGATACCTCGGCTTATAACCGTGGATTGCGCGGCGGGAAAGTGCGCGTCCGTGCAAATATCCAGAAAGTCAACAAGAACACGTTGGTTATCACAGAGATTCCCTACGGCACTACCACCGGGGATCTCATCGATTCGATACTCAAGGCCAATGACAAGGGCAAGATCAAGATCCGCAAGATCGACGACAATACGGCCGAGCATGCGGAAATCGTGATTCAGCTCTATGCCGATACATCTCCCGACCGGACCATAGACGCTCTCTATGCCTGCACCGACTGCGAGGTGAGCATTTCACCCAACACCTGTGTGATCAAGGACAAAAAGCCTCACTTCATGGGAGTGGACGATGTGCTGCGCTACAACACGGAGCGGACCCGCGAGCTGATGCGTCAGGAACTGTCCATCCGTCTGGACGAGGTCGAGGGCGAGTGGCACTACACTTCACTCGAGAAGATTTTCTTCGAGAACAAGGTCTACAAGGTGCTCGAGAACGACGCCCGCACCTGGGAGAAGCAGCTCAAGGACGTGAAGGCGGCCATGCTGGAGTATCAGCATCTGCTCCGCCGTCCGGTCACCGATGCGGATATCCTGAAACTGGTCGAGAAGCCTGTCCGCAAGATATCCAAGTTCGACATCAAGGCCGTCACGGACAAGATACGCGCGATCGAGAAGAAGGAGGCCGAACTGCGCTACCATCTGGAGCACCTGACGGAGTACTGCATCGATTACTTCCAGTCACTCAAGGACAAATACGGAGCGAAGTACCCCCGCCGTACCAAGATTACCTCCTTCGAGAACATCGAGGCCACCAAGGTGGTAGCCTCCAACGCCAAGCTGTACATCAACCGCTCCGAGGGCTTCATCGGAACCTCTCCCAAGAAGATAGAGGAGGCCGAGTACGTGAGCGACTGCTCGGACATCGACGAGGTGATAGTGTTCATCAAGGACGGCCGGTACACCCTCCGCAAGGTGACAGACAAGCAGTTCGTCGAGAAGGGCATCATCCATGCCGCAGTATTCAAGAGAGGCGATACCCGCACCATATACAATGCCGTGTACCGCGACGGTAAGGGAGGTACCATGTATGCCAAGCGCTTTGCGGTCACCGGCATCATCCGCGACCGCTGGTACGACCTGACCAAGGGCACTCCCGGCTCGCAGGTCTATTGGCTTACGGCCAATCCCAACGGCGAGGCCGAGACCGTGAAGGTCTACCTCCGTCCCCGTCCGGGTCTCAAGCGTCTGATAATCGACTACGACTTCTCGCAGCTGGCCATCAAGGGCCGCGGCTCTATGGGCAATATCGTTACGAAGTACCCCGTGCAGAAGATTCTGCTTAGGGCTGCAGGCGTTTCGACTATCGGCGGCAAGCAGATGTGGTTTGACCGCGATATCGACCGGCTCAATGAGGACGGCCGTGGAGAACTTCTCGGCGAGTTCAGGGGGGATGAGCACATTCTGGCCGTATGCAAGGACGGTACGTTCTATACTACCGGCCTGGATCTCAGCACCCGTTTCCAGGGTGACCTGCTGACGGTGGAGAAATTCGATCCCGCCAAGGTCTATACGGCCATTTACTGGGACAAGGCCTCCGGCTACTACTACATCAAACGTTTCTGTTTCGAGCTGAGCGACAATACCGCCCAGAGCTTTATACCCGTGGACGAGGGTGCCCGTCTGGTCGCATTGTCCGACGACCGCTGGCCGTCAGTCCACGTCGAGTTCATCCCTTCCGGCAACAAGCCCAAGGATCCTGCGGACATTGACGCGGAGGAATTCATTGCAGTCAAAGGTTTCCGGGCCAAGGGCAAGAGGGCAGGGGAGAAAATCGCCTCGATAGCCTTCGGGGAGCCGTTGCAGAAGGAGGAGCCTGAGGACAATGCTCCGGATGCCGGGGGGCTTCCTGCAGAAGAAGTCGCCTACGATCTCGAAGACCTGAGCTATCCGTCACAATCCGCAGCCAATGACTCCAAGGAGGGTCCGGCAGATGCTGCAGGCGGCATAACTGCTGCCACTCCGGATTCTGCGCAGGCAGGTTCTTCGCAGAACGATGCTTCGACCCGCAAGGAAGACGGTGCCAAACCGGGCGATGTGGTGGAATTTCCGCTGGATGACGACCTTACACTTTTCTGACAGATAGAATATCAAGGATGATTATTTCACTCATAGGATTTATGGCAGCGGGCAAGACGACAATGGCCCGCGAGCTTTCAGCTAAGGTAGGTGCCCCTGTAATAGATACCGATGCCTACATTGAGGAACAGGAGGGCAAAACCATTTCGGAGATATTTGCATCGGAGGGCGGTGAGGCCGGTTTCCGCAGAATTGAGGAGGAGTGTCTGGAGGAGATTCTGGAAAAACATATTTCAGAGAATCCCGAGACTCTGGAGGACATGCACCGCTGCACCCTGATCCTCTCGCTCGGAGGCGGAATCGTAATCACTCCGGGATGCCGCGACCTTATATCCCGTTTCACCTATTGTGTCTATGTCAAGACCGATATTGACACCATTTTTGACCGCCTCTCCAAAGATACCGGCGGCCGTACCCTCCTCGAGAACCGTGGCGACACCCCTCTCCGCGAAGTCATCGAACGCCTCTACCGCGAGCGGGAACCGCTCTACGAGGCAATGGCCCGCACCACTGTCTGAGGCGCGTTACCGCCGCTTATCAGACATCCGTGTGTATCCGCTCCCCGATGTTGATTTCCTTCTGTCTGGGCAGAAATGCGTTTTCGGCAGGATAGCCTATCGTCAGCAGGCAGATGAACTCGTAGTCCGCAGGGGCGTTCACGATCTCCTTTATCTTCGCCGGTTCGTCAGCTACCGGGATGTGGAATACCGCTCCAAGTCCTTCTGCGGTTGCGGCGAGCAGCATGTTCTCCAGGGCGCACCACTACAAACTCCAGTTGGCGCAGGTGGTCGTTGGTCGGCGCATTGAATGCCGCACCGATAATCCGTTTCAGAATCCCGTCACTCACTTCCCGGTCGGAAAAGTCGCGGTAGGTACGCCTCTTTTCCAGTACTTCGTACAGTTCCATATTGCAAATCTTTGTCAATGGTTTTTCGTTCTTTTTCATCGACCAGCGTGTCGATGTGCGGCTGGAAGCCAAACTGCACATGCATGATGCATGGGAACTGTATTATGTGGTGCTGATACCTCCCGATATGTATCATCATTGGGACTATGACCCGTCCTCTGCCGACGGGGACGGGCGTATACATTACCTTATGGTGGCGTTCAGCCATTCTTTCGTGCTCCGCTGCATGGAGATGTTCCCGGAACTTAGGAACAGGCTCGGCGGTGTATCATTTCCCTCGGAAGCGCTTAAGTTCGGGAAGGAGAGTGCACGGACTGTCCGCCTTGCCCTGTCGCAGTTGAACGGGATGGACGAGCTGGGGCGGCTGTGCGGGATGTTCCGCCTGCTGCCGGTCATCTTCACGGCGGCGGACTGCTCCTTTGCCGGCAGGCCTGTGCGCATGGAGCGGGAGGTGCGGCGTATGCAGCAGGTCAGCGCATACGTCATGGCTCACTATGTCCACCCGATTGCCCTGGACGACATTGCCGCCGAGGTGGGCATGAACCGTTCCGCCTTCAGCTCGTGGTTCAGGCGTTGCAAGGGGATGACCTTCTCGCAGTTTGTCATGCAGTACCGGCTGGACACGGCCTGCTCCATGTTGGAGCATTCCCGGAAATCCGTATCGGAGATATGCTGGCTCGTTGGTTTCAACGATGTGCCGCACTTTGTCAGAGTGTTCACCAGGGAAAAAGGCGTGCCGCCGGGCAAGTACAGGAAAAGCAAGGCACGAGACCTTGATATTCAATCAGTCCGGCCATGATCTTGCTGTTGCAATTTACGTCTCTGTAAAGGTGAACCGGAAACGCCCAAATCGGTACACCTGCAAAAGCAACCCTCGCACCTGCAGCAGCCCAGTCGTTCGATAGTGCAGGTTGCGGGACTTTGGCTCCCGAAAAGGGAGGGGACCCGCCGAAGGTGGGGAGGATCTCATATGTGTTTACCGTAAGGTGAATACATAGGTTATCGTACCTTCCTGGACAGCAGGGGCAGAGGCCGATACGTTGAATTTGGCTTTGAGGGCGGCTTCTTTTGCGGCCTCCCAGAGGGTGGCGTCCTGGACGGTGGTGCCGCGGGCTCCGGGGATGGCGTTGGTGACGGTGCCGTACTGGTCGACCATGATGCGGACAACTACAGTGCCGGCATTCTGGACGGAATATTCGGGAAGGGGCAGGTTGCCCATGACGGTACGGCCTTCGAGGCGGGCTGTCGGGCGGCCGTCGGGCGAACCGGTCTCGGTGTTGCCCTGAGGATGGCCTGCGGTGAGCCGGTCGGATATCTCGGAGGCTACCTGGACGGCTGCGGTGTCGGTGCGGTTGGACCGGCGGCTGGAGAAGAGTGCACGGCGGTCTATCGGTTTCTCGGCCGGGGGCTCGGGCACTTCCACGTCCCCTTCATCTCCGACAGTTGTCTCCACACCTGTGTTCTCAGTTACGTCGGCAGCGGCAACCGGGGCTTCGGCTCTCTGTACGAGACGGACTTCTTCCTGCGGGGTGGCTTCTTCTGCCCGCGGTTCCACACCTACGGCTGTCCGGATGGGCACAGGCTCTTCCTCGGGCGGAAACTCTATGAGCATGCCCTGGACGGCCGGAGGCGTATCCACGCTGCGAAGCTGGGACTTGAATCCGAGCAGCAGCAGGACGGCATGGACCGCGACGGTAAGCAGGATGCCTGCATATGTGGCTTTACGGTTGTTCATTGTGTTGAGGTTCTGTGTTGTCTGCCGGCAAGTTGCCGCATGTAAGGTCTGGTGTAATGTCGGTCAGGTCGGGTGTCGTGTCTGGGGCTTCATGCCTGGCCGGGTATCTGCGATATTTCCGCTCTATACTGCTGTTGCTGGATATTGTGTGGCGCAATAAATTGTTCGGCTGTATTTCACGTGTCACTGATGCGCCTATTCCGGTGCTGTGGCCAGTATGACCTTGTACTGGTTGCGCTTGGCAATGTTCATAAGGTTGACCACTTCCTCTATCGGTACGGTACGGTCGGCGTAGATCGAGAAAGTGGGATCATCGGAGTCCCGGAGCAGGAGCTGCAGGGCCGGCTCCACATCTGAGAAGGGTATGGCCTGGGGGTCTCCGTTGATGTGGTAGGAGAATGTCCCAAGTTCAGGGTAGTGCTTGATGGATACGCTTACGGTGGCCTTGGCGGATATCTGGTTGGTGCTCTTGGGCAGCAGCAGCTTCAGGGCGTTGGGATTGATCAGGGTCGAGGTCACCAGGAAGAATATCAGCAGCAGGAACACGATGTCCGTCATGGAGGACATCGAGAATGCCGGCTCGACCTTGGTTCTGCGTTTGATGGCCATCGTTAAATGTCTTTGTCAGTGGTAAATGTTTCGGAACTGAGGATGTCCATCAGCTCGATGGTTTCGCTCTCCATCTTGAAGACGATGTCGTTGATGCGTGCGGTAAGCCAGTTGTAGCCGAAGTAGGCTATGATGCCGACGAACAGACCTCCTACGGTGGTTACCATTGCGGTGTAGATACCGCCGGAAAGGAGGGTGATGTCGATGTTGCTGCCGGCCGAGGCCATGTTGTAGAAGGCCTGGATCATTCCGATTACTGTCCCGAGGAATCCGATCATCGGGGCTCCTCCGGCTACAGTAGCGAGCATCGGCAGTCCTTTCTCGAGTTTCGCAACCTCTATGTTGGCCACGTTCTCGACTGCTGCCTGGATATCGGGCAGGGGATTACCCTGGCGCTCGAGACCTTTCTCTATGAGGCGTGCCATGGGAGAGTCAGTGTCGCGGCAGAGATTGATGGCCGAGGAGGTCTTGCCGGAACGGACAAGTTCGCGGATGTTGCTCATGAAATGGGGTATCGGCTTGGATGCCTGGCGGATGGCCCACCAGCGGCTGCCGAGGATATAGATTGCGATAATGGACAGGATCAGAAGTACGATCATCAGCCATCCTCCGGCGACGGCCATCTTGATGAGGGACATCTTTTCGGGGGCGGCTGCGGCCTCCTGGACAAGGAGGTCTGCGGTGTTGGCTTGGAGTAGTGTCAGCATGGTATTAAATGTGAAAAATGTTATTGTATGCAATAATGATGCAAGAACTGTGTCATAGCCTGTATATATCGTCGGGATAATGCACCCGGGTCAGGAAGAGGGCGTGTCCGGGTACGGACTGTCCGGCCCGGCACCGGTCGCGGGAGGCCAGCACGTCCAGGACCCAATCCGGTTCCTGCCGTCCGCGTCCCACTTCGACGAGAGTCCCTACTATGGCACGGACCATGTTGCGCAGGAAGCGGTTGGCGGTGATGGTAAATACCAGGTAGTCCGTCTCCGGCATCGGTGCGACTGAAGGGGTCCAATGGTCCCATACGGCGGATGTCACTTCGCATAAAGGTGAGGAGGCTGCACTTCCGGTCTTCTCGAAGCAGCTGAAATCGTGCTGTCCCAGCAGCAGGGCGGCTCCCCTGTTCATGGCCTCAATGTCCAGAGGATACTTGCAGTACCATGAAAAATCCTGTACGAACGGGTCCTTCCGACCGTGGATATAGTACCTGTATGTGCGGCTGTCTGCATCGAAGCGGGCATGGGCGTCATCCTTCACTCTGGCGATGCTGTGCAGCACTATGTTTTTCGGCAGAATGGCATTTATTTTGTAGACTGTATGCGCGGGGGAGTCCAGAAGCAGGGGGCTGTCTGAGTCGAAATGTGCCTTGAAGTCCGAAGCATGGACTCCGGCATCTGTCCTGCCTGCACCCACTACAGTGATTTTCTCTCCCAAAACGGCTGAAACAGCTTTCTGGATCAGGTCCTGAACACTCGGGGCGTTATCCTGAATCTGCCATCCGGAGAGCCCTGAGCCGTTGTAAGATATTGAAGCGAAAAACCTCATTATTGGAGAAAATCGATTATTTTTGTAAAATTTCGATGACAAAAATACAAATATTTTGATATGGACACCGTAAACATTAAAGAATTAAACGAACGGATTCAGAAAGAGAGCGCCTTCGTGGATATTCTCTCGATGGAGATGACAAAGGTCATCGTAGGACAGAAACATTTGGTGGAGAATCTGCTTATAGGACTTCTCGCCAACGGACATATTCTTCTCGAAGGTGTTCCCGGCCTGGCCAAGACTCTTGCCATCAATACTCTGGCCTCTTGCGTGAACGCCAGGTTCAGCCGTATCCAGTTTACCCCAGACCTGCTCCCCGCGGACCTTATCGGTACGATGATCTACAGCCAGAAGAGCGAGCAGTTCCAGATAAAGAAAGGCCCTGTATTCGCCAACTTCATACTGGCCGATGAGATCAACCGTTCTCCGGCCAAGGTCCAGTCCGCCCTTCTCGAGGCCATGCAGGAGCGTCAGGTGACCATCGGTGACCAGACCTTCAAGCTTCCCGAGCCCTTCCTCGTAATGGCAACCCAGAACCCTATCGAGCAGGAGGGTACCTATCCGCTGCCCGAGGCACAGGTCGACCGTTTCATGCTCAAGGTTGTAGTAACCTATCCCAAGAAGGAGGAGGAGAAGCTGATTATCCGTATGAACAACAGCGGCACATTCCCCAGGGCAAACGCCGTCCTCCAGCCCGAGGACATCATCAAGGCCCGCGAGGTGGTGCGCGAGGTGTACATGGACGAGAAGATCGAGCGTTACATCGTAGATATCGTATATGCCACCCGAACCCCGTCGGACTACGGTCTCAAGTCCCTGACAGACATGATTTCCTATGGGGCGTCCCCCCGTGCTTCCATATCCCTGGCCATGGCATCCAAGGCATACGCATTCATCAAGAGACGCGGCTATGTGATACCGGAGGACGTAAGGGCTGTCTGCTACGAGGTGCTCCGCCACCGTATCGGCCTGACTTACGAGGCCGAGGCCGAGAATGTTACATCGGAGAACATCATATCTGATATTATCAACGCAGTGGAGGTGCCATAGTCTATGGACAGCAACGATCTGTTGAAGAAAGTCCGCAAGATAGAGATCAAGACTCGGGCACTCTCGAGCCAGATCTTCGCCGGGGAATACCACTCGGCTTTCAAGGGCCGTGGTATGGCTTTCAGCGAGGTGCGCGAGTACCAGATAGGGGATGATGTGCGCAATATGGACTGGAATGTTACGGCCCGTACCGGGACTCCTTATATAAAGGTGTTCGAGGAGGAGAGGGAGCTTACAGTCATGCTGCTGATAGACGCCAGCGGCTCAGGCCTGTTCGGAACCTCTTCAAAGACAAAGAAGGATCTGACGGCGGAGATTGCTGCCGTGCTGTCCTTTTCCGCATCCATCAACAACGATAAGGTGGGGGCCCTGTTTTTCAGTACCAGGGTTGAAAAATTCATTCCTCCAAAGAAGGGCCGCAGCCATCTGCTGAGGATCATCCGCGAAGTGCTGGAGTTCCGTCCGCAGGAGAAGGGTACGGATATCGGGGAAGCCCTCAGGTTCCTGACCAATGCCATGAAGAAGCGCTGTACGGCGTTTCTGCTTTCGGATATGCTGGATATTGACCGGCAGACCTTCCGGCCCCGCTATGAGGACGCACTGAAAGTTGCAGTGAACAGGCATGACCTGTCGGTAATCAACATATATGATGAGAGGGACCGCAGCCTGCCGGATGTGGGCCTTCTGCCGTTCAGGGATGCCGAGACAGGCCAGACCGTATACGTCGATACCTCCAGGAAGTCCGTAAGGGAGGGATATGAGGAATGGGCCCGCAAGGCTTATCTCGAGACCCTGCTTACACTCCGCAAGTACAAGGTGGATACGGTCAGCATCCGTACAGACCAGGATTATGTGAAGAGTCTCGTGGCGCTGTTCAAGACAAGAGCTTAGACAGAGGGAAGAAAAGTATGAAAAAGGCAATTTATAGAATATCGGTAATGGCAGCGGTGCTCGTTGCGGCTGTCCCGGCCCTGAGGGCACAGAATATCGTATCTGCCGGGGTGTCGCGCGACACCATCCTGATAGGGGACCAGATCGAGTGGACCTCCGAGATGCAGGTGCCCCGCGGAATGTCGGTCAGGGTCGATTCGATGTCCGGTTACGTGGTTCCCGGGGTGGAACTCATAGGCCCCTTTACCATCGATACGGTGGACCGCGGCAGGGATTTCTCGAAGGTACGGACCCGTGCGGTAATAACATCGTTCGACAGCGGAAGCTATGTCCTGCCCCCGCTGGTAGTGTACGTTTACAGGGGAGAGGAGGCTGTGGATACCATGCGTCTGCCCGAGGTACCTCTTGAGGTGACCACTGTCCCCATAGATACCGCGACCTACCAGATGTATGACATAAGGCCTCAGTTCCGGTATCCGGTGACCTTCCGGGAAGTGTTGCCGTGGATTCTCGGCGCACTTGCTCTGGCGGCTGCGGTTACGGCTGTGTGGATGGCCCTGGCCCGCAGGCGCAGGAACAGGCCCTTGTTCGGCAAGCCCGCGCCCCAGGATCCTCCCCATATCGTGGCCCTGCGGGATCTCGACCGCATCCGCGGAGAGAAACTCTGGCAGAGCGGCAACCAGAAACAGTATTATACCGAAATCACCGACACTCTCAGGGTCTATATGGAAAAACGTTTCGGCATCAAGACCATCGAGCGCACTTCCGGCGAGATACTGTCAGACCTGTCCGACAAGGACGTGCCGCCGTCGGACTTCGAGGCCGTCAGGGACCTTTTCGGTACGGCCGATCTTGTGAAATTCGCAAAGTACACTGCTTCCGCCCAGGAGAACGAGAATGCGGTCCCTGTAGCCGTGCGTTTTGTCAACGATACGTTCATGCAGACTCTGGAGGCCGGCGGACAGGAAAAGGAAGGAGGGCATGACAATGAATGACGGTCTGTTCTTTGAGTATCCGTGGGTGCTTTGGCTGGAACTTGTGCTCCTGCCGATGGCATTGTGGTATGTCTGGAAGCAGGTGCGCCGGCGCCGTCCCTATGTCTCCATGTCCACGACGGCTCCGTTCGGAACTTCCGGCTCCGGAGCGGCCCGGGTTCTGAGGCATCTGCCTTTTGCCCTGAGAATGGTGGCCGTGGCTTTGCTGATAGTGGCGATGGCCCGTCCGAGGAGTTCTTCCAATATGAGCAGGACAGATACCGAGGGAATCGACATAGTTCTGGCCCTCGACGTATCCACCAGTATGCTGGCCCGGGACTTTACTCCTGACCGTATCGAGGCAGCCAAGAACATCGCCATAGAGTTCATATCGCAGCGGCCGTCCGACCGCATAGGTGTGGTGGTGTTTGCAGGCGAGAGTTATACCCAGTCACCCCTTACTACCGACCGTGCAACCCTGATCAATCTTATCAAGGAGATCCAGTGCGGGCTGATCGATGACGGAACGGCCATCGGCAACGGTCTGGCCAATGCCGTGGCACGTCTCAAGGATTCCCAGGCCAAAAGCCGGGTGGTGATCTTGCTCACGGACGGAGTGAACAACCGCGGCGAGATAGCGCCTCTTACTGCTGCGGAAATAGCCAGGACCTACGGCATCCGCGTCTATACGATAGGTGTGGGAGCAATGGGTACGGCTCCCTATCCCGTGATGACTCCTTTCGGAGTGCAGGTGCAGAATATACCCGTGGAGATAGACGAGGATCTGCTTAAGCAGATAGCAGAGCAGACAGGAGGCTCGTATTTCAGGGCTACCGACAATACCAAGCTCCTGCAGATTTACGGGGAGATAAATGAAATGGAGAAGGTGAAGATTACGGTCGACTCCTTCCCCGTTTATACCGAGGAGTTCAGCAGGTTCGCCGTATGGGCGCTGGCGGCGCTGCTGCTCGAGATAGTTTTGAGAATTTTTGCAGCAAGGAGGATAGCATGATATATTTGGCACAAGGCGGGTATCTGCTGGTGATACTGCTGATACCGTTGATGTTTATAGCATACTGGCTGATGCGCAGGCTCAGAAGGAGGAGAATCGCCCGTTTCGGAGATCCGGAGCTGGTGTCAGGACTCATCCCGGAGGTGCCGCGCCGCAAAGGCTGGGTGAAGCTCACACTCATATCCATAGCATTGCTGTTTTTTGCAGTCGGCATGTCCAGACCGCAGATCGGGGCCACTCTCAAGGAGAAGCAGATCAAGGGTGCGGAGATTATGGTCGTGCTCGATGTGTCCAATTCCATGCTTGCCGAGGACTATTCCCCGAACAGGCTGGAGCGGGCCAAGCTGGCCATATCCAAGCTAGTGGATGAACTTCAGGGGGACCGCATAGGCCTTATCATCTTTGCCGGAGAGTCTTTTGTACAGCTTCCCATCACCTCCGACTACGTGTCAGCGAAAATATTCCTCAATTCCATCACAACCGGATCCGTGCCGGTGCAGGGAACGGCTCTCGGAGAAGCCATACGGACCGCAATACGCAGCTTCACATCCGAGAGCGAGCACAGCCGTGCCATTATCCTCATTACCGACGGCGAGAACCATGAGGATGATCCCGTTTCGGCCGCCCGTGATGCCGTGGACATGGGTGCGAGGGTATTCTGCATAGGGGTAGGCTCTACTGAAGGCAAACCTATTCCGATGGACGGGGGGCTGCTGAAGGACAAGGACGGCAATATCGTAGTTACCCGTCTCGATGAAAAGACTCTCAGGGACATCGCCTCAGCCGGCCAGGGTCTCTACGTGAGGGCCGGCAATTCGGAATTCGGTCTCAATCCGGTAATTGACGAGATCCGGGCTTTTGAAGACAAGGAATTCCAGTCGGTGGTCTTCGAGGAGTTTGACGAGCAGTATATGTACTTCTTCGCCATAGCCCTGATATTCTTGCTTATTGAGTTTTTTATGTCAGATACGCGCAATCACAGGAACCTTTTCGGACGGAGCGGCAGGGCATTGACAGTCCTGGCGGTTTTCATGGTGCTGTCGCCGGCCGTGCTGTCGGCCCAGAGCGACCGTTCGGAGGTAAGGGCAGGCAACAGGGATTTCAAGAAGGGGCTCTACCGCGAGGCGGAGATAGACTACAAGCGTGCCCTGATTGCCGATTCCGCTTCAGCCATAGCCAAATACAATTTGGGCAACGCTCTGTATAAGGCGGAGAGCTACAATGAGGCGGAAATATACTTCAAGGATCTCGGGGACACATTGAAGAATCTCTCAAAATCCAAGGCTTCGGATTATTTCCATAACAGCGGCAACCTGTCCCTGAAGCAGAAAAAGTATCAGGAAGCAGTGGAGGCTTTCAAGGAATCCCTTCGTCTGGAACCGGACAATTTCGAGACCAAGTCCAATCTGGCCTATGCGCAGAAGATGCTGAAAGACCAGCAGCAACAGCAGCAACAGCAGCAGGACCAGAACAATCAGGACCAGAACAATCAGGATCAGAACAATCAGGATCAGAACCAGGACCAGAATGACCAGGACCAGAATCAGGATAATCAGGATCAGCAGCAAAACCGGCAGAACCAGCCGCAGATATCCCCTCAGGCCGCCCAGCAGATGCTTCAGGCCATAGAGGACAAGGAAAAACAGACCCAGGATAAGGTCAAGAAAGCAAAGGCCCTGCAGCAGAAATCTAAAGAGAAGGAGAAAAATTGGTAAAATGATAACAGGATTCTACAGGAAATTCAGCATGACGGCAGCAGCCGCAGTAATTGCCCTGATGTGCGCTTATGCCGCAGCTGCCCAGAACAGTTTCACGGTGGATGCACCGGCAGTGGTGTCGACTGATGAAATATTCCGGGTGGTGTTCACCGCCACTTATGAGAGCGGCAAGATATCTGACTTCACCCCTCCGTCCTTCGAGGGCTTCGAAGTGCTGGCGGGTCCGGTGCAGTCGACATCCACCAACTATCAGAATATAAACGGGCAGAGCTCCACTACACATACCCGGAGCTATACCTACACCGTAAGGGTAGTGCAGGAAGGGAAAGTGACGGTGCCCTCCGCCTCGATAAAGATAGGCAAGGATACCTACACTACCGATCCCAAGACGGTCGAAGCTGTAAAGGGTCAGGTACCGGACGGCGGCTCCTCTTCTGCCGGACAAAGGGCGGGGGATGACCTCAGACTCCGTGTGAGTGTCAGCAAGACCCGTGTAGTGGTAGGCGAACCGGTCATAGTGACCCTCAAGCTCTACGTGCAGTCTTCGGCTATCAGCGGTTTCGAGGATGTGCGCTTCCCGACCTTCGACGGGTTCTGGAGCCAGGAGATAGACGCCCCTCAGAACATCCAGTTTGTCCGCGAGAACTACGACGGCCAGATTTACAATGCTGCCCTCCTGCGCCGCTATATGCTTCTGCCCCAGCAGACAGGAACCCTGACCATAGAGCCGTCCGAACTGGTATGCCTTCTCCAGATACAGGCCGAACAGACCGGGCCCCGCTCCATTTTCGACGATTTCTTCAGTTCCTACCAGACGATACGCAAGCGTGTGGCCAGCGAGCCTGTGACCATCAATGTCTCGGCCCTGCCGGCCGGTGCCCCCGCCTCATTTACCGGAGGTGTGGGCTCGTTCAGGCTCAGCGCCGGATTTGACTCGGACAGCGTGGCGGCCCATGAGGCTACTTCGCTGAAGATAACCATATCCGGTACCGGCAACATCAATTTAGTGGATGCCCCGAAGGTCCGGCTTCCCGCAGATTTCGAGTCATACGATGTGCGCAAGACCGAGAACATCACTACAGGAACTTCCGGATCTACAGGTACCCTGACCTTCGAGTATCCTTTCATCCCGAGGGCGCCGGGGACATTTGATCTTGAACCGGTGGAATTTACCTATTATGACATAGATGCAGGGCGCTACCGAACCCTCTCTTCCGGCCCTCTGAGCCTGAAGGTGGGCGAGGGTACCCGGACAGATGCGGCCGTCATTCCCTCCGGGGTCAGCAAGCGGAGTGTCGAGAGCCTCGGCGAGGATATCCGCTTCATTTCCACCACAACCAACCTGCGCAAGGCCGGACGGATGATGGTGTCTTCTCCTGCGATGATTATTATCCCGACAGTGATATTGCTGGCGGCGGCTGCAGTGTGGGTCCTTCTGGCCCGCAGCATTGTCCGTCGCAGCGATGTGGCCGGTACCCGTAACCGCAAGGCCATGAAGGTGGCCCGGGCCCGTCTGAAGAATGCCTCCGCGTTCCTCAGACAGGGACTTTACGGCGCTTTCTACGAGGAGCTGCACAAAGCCCTGCACGGCTACATCTCTGACAAACTGATGCTGCCCGTGGCCGACCTGACCCGCGAGAGGATAGGGGAGGAACTCCGTGCCAGAGGAAAGGACGAGGCAGTGATACAGGAGCTGTCCGATATCCTGGATGCCTGCGAATATGCCAGATATGCCCCCGCTTCCGGTTCCGAGGCCATGGAAAAGCACTATCAGCAGGCGGTAAAAGTTATATCCCAAATAGAAAGTTGAGTATGAAGACGATGATAAGAATGATGACAGTAGTGCTGGTGCTGGCGGCTGCGGTGCTGCCTGCGGCTCAGGCCCAGGATGTTGACTCGCTCTGGGCCCGTGCGGTCAGCGACTATACGGAAGAGAACTACCAGGCGGCGCTGGACGGATTTGCCGCCATCGGGGAGGCCGGCTATGTATCGCCGGACCTGTACTACAACATGGGCAATTGCTGCTACAAGCTTGGGCACCGTATCGGCCTTTCCATACTTTACTACGAGAAGGCCCTGAAGCTGGACCCCGCCTGTGAGGATGCGGCGGTCAATCTGGAAATAGCCAGGGAGCAGACACTTGACCGGATAGAGGCCGTGCCGGAGTTCATTCTCCTGACCTGGTTCAAGGCTTTCCGCGACACCCTTTCCTCGGATGCCTGGGCATGGATAGCCCTTGTCCTGCTGCTGACCGTGGCAGTGATGGTGCTGCTCTTCCGCTTCGGACGTTCCCTTGTCCTGCGCAAGTCGGCCTTTGCCCTGGCCGTGGTGGCCTTTGTCTTCATGGTGATTTCCACTGTATTTGCCTTCAATCTGCGCTCGGCCGTCGAGGACTCCGGCGAGGCGGTGGTGACTGTACCGGTGAGCAGCGTGAAAGGTTCACCCGGCTCCACCGACCAGTCCCTCTTCATCCTGCACGAAGGGACGAAGGTCTCCGTAGTGGACAGTCTTGGGGAGTGGTACCGCATCGAGCTCTCGGACGGACGGCAGGGATGGCTGCAGGGAAATGATATTGAAATAATTTAAAAACTTCACAGCTATGACACTTATAAAATCCATCTCCGGCATCAGGGGCACTATCGGAGGCTCCTGCGGAGAAGCGCTTACACCGCTCGACATTGTAAAATTCGTATCAGCATACAGCGCCATGCTGCACCGCAGCAAGGGTGGCCGCCGCCTCAAGGTGGTGGTGGGGCGTGATGCCCGTATCTCGGGTCCCATGGTGGACGAGATTGTCTGCGGCACTCTGAGGGCCTGCGGCATAGACGTGGTCAACGCCGGTCTGGCATCCACTCCTACGGTAGAGATGGCCGTGGTCTTCGAGAAAGCCGACGGAGGTATCATCCTGACGGCATCGCACAATCCCAAGCAGTGGAATGCCCTCAAGCTGCTCAATGAGCATGGGGAATTCCTCAATGCCGCCGAGGGTGCGGAACTGGTTGAGATAGCCGACCGCGAAGGCTTCGTGTACTGCGATGTGGACTCTTTGGGATCATACGTGGAGAAGGACTTTACCGATGCACATGTGCAGGCCGTTCTGGCCCATCCCCTGGTGGATGTGGAGGGTATCCGTGCCCGTGGTTTCAAGGTGGTGCTGGATGCCGTCAACTCGGTGGGCGGTATAGTGATGCCCCGTCTGCTGGCAGCTCTCGGAGTGGAGTGCGTGAAGCTCAACTGCGAGCCTACGGGACAGTTTGCCCACAATCCCGAGCCTCTGCCTTCGCATCTGACGGACCTGTGCTCCCGCGTGGCTTCCGGGAAAGCTGACTTGGGTATAGCAGTGGATCCGGACGTGGACCGTCTGGCACTGGTCTGCGAGGACGGTTCGTTCTTCGGAGAGGAGTACACTCTGGTGTCTGTGGCTGACTATGTGCTTTCGCTCCGGCCCGGCCCTACAGTATCGAACCTGTCGTCTTCCCGAGCCCTGCGCGACGTGACCGAGGCCCATGGCTGCACCTACACCGCGTCTGCAGTCGGTGAGGTGAATGTGACTACCGAGATGAAGCGTACGGGCGCTGTCATCGGAGGCGAGGGCAACGGAGGAGTCATCGTGCCCGACCTGCACTACGGCCGCGACGCTCTTATAGGCACCGCTCTTTTCCTGAGCTCTCTCGTACGTTCCGGCAAGAAGGTGACCGAGGTCCGCGCCGCTCTGCCCCGGTACGTGATATCCAAGAACCGTATCGAGCTTTCCGACCGTTCCCTGATAGAGAAGATACTGGAGGAGGTGAAAAAACGCTATGCATCAGAGCGTATCACCGATATCGACGGGGTGAAGATAGACTTCGACCGGGAGAAGATGTGGGTACATTTGCGCAAGTCCAATACCGAGCCGATCATCCGCGTGTATTCGGAGGCTGCCGACGAGGTTTCTGCAGAGAAGGTGGCGGCCGAGGTGATGGAGATTGCCTCGAAAATAATAGGGTAGGGCGTCATGTTCTCGTTCAGAACCACTCCGCTCGACCGTCAGGAGGATCTGGTATTGCGCAAAGGTTCTCTGGCAGTGCTGTGCAACCAGTCTGCATGGGATCCCGAACGTCAGGAATATCTCTTCGAGGCCCTTTACCGCAACGGGAGGCTCCGGAAAGTGCTTTTCCCCGCAGACGGGATCTTCGGGGAGAATCCGGACAATTCTTTTGGGGAGCTGCCCGTGTATGCTTCCCTCGGACTTGATGACTGCCAGTTCGTTCCGTTGCATACCGGCCCTTCCGGGAGGCTTTCCATGGATGCGGACGTGCTGGAGGATGTGGATGCCATTATTGTGGACTATCAGGATACGGGGTCGAGGTATGACTCCATGACGGCGCTTCTTTACGATATCTTCCAGCTGATACATCATGGAGAGCTGCCCCTGTCTGTCTATATTCTCGACAGGGAGAATATCTGCGGACGCTGGGTGGAGGGTACGACCCTGTGTCCCGGCAGTTCCGAGGCGGCCGGCATTGAAGGCATACCGCAGCGTCACGGACTTACCCTCGGGGAACTGTCCAATCTTTTCTATTCGGAAATAGGCGCAAAGTTCCCTCTCCATATCATATCGTATATGGTCCGTCCTGCCGCCCAGTATCTGATGCCGTGGAGCATTCCGCCGCGTCAGGATGTCCCTGGACTGTTCACTTCCAATTTCTACTGCGGCATGGTCCTTCTTTCCGGCACTGACCTGAGTTTCGGAGAGGGGACGGTCCGTCCCTACGAGCTGTTCGGAGCCCCGTATATGGAAAGGTATCTGAGTGAGGGGGAGGATGCCGGAGGTTTTTCCGACTCAGGGGTATTTATGCGCAGGACGGTATTCACTCCCCGTTTCGGACGCTGGAAAGACAGGCTGTGCTTCGGGTTCCAGATGTTGCCCCGTCCCGGAGCCCCCTACCATTCGGTCGCCCATGCCCTGCGGATCATGCGCCGTCTGTCCGATGACGGTGCCGGAACGGACTTTTCCCGCCTCCCGGCAGTACTCGGAGACGAAGTCATGAGTGCATACGTCACCGGAAGTATTGCGTGGAACGATCTTTTCGAGCATATCAAGCTGGAAGAACAGAAGTGGATCCGTAAGGCACGCCGCTATATGCTCTATGACGAACAGCTGGTGCGCGTGAAAAATCCCGGTTTCTGAATATGAAGCGGAAAAATTTGGGAGTCAGAGAAATTATACATACTTTTGCGCTCCGAAATTGATTAGACAATTTATAAACCCACACACAATGAAAAAAGGTATACATCCCGAATCCTACCGTCTTGTAGCTTTCAAGGATATGTCCAATGAGCATGTGTTCATCACCCGCTCCTGTGTCAATACCAAGGAGACCATCGATATCGAGGGCGTGACTTATCCTCTCGTGAAGGTCGAGATTTCCAACACCTCCCATCCTTTCTACACCGGAAAGATGAAACTCGTCGACACAGCAGGCCGCGTGGACAAATTCTACCAGCGCTACAAGAACCGTCAGAAGTAAGCTTATACAGCCTGCTTCCCCAAAATATTATCCGACAGGAGAATGCTCCTGCCGGATTTTTTATTTCAGCCCGGGAACCATCCCGAGGAACGTGCGCATGCCTGATGTGGCCACGTCCTGGATCTGGGTGTAGTGTCTGTATCCGATCCGGATGGGTTTAGGGTCTATCAGGTAGACAGGGACGCCGTCCCGGATGTAGCTGACCAGCCCGGCAGCCGGATATACGACGAGGGAAGTGCCTATTACCAGCAGGATGTCGCATTCCGAGACTATGTCGGCGGCCTTTTCAATCATGGGCACAGCCTCTCCGAACCAGACTATGTCCGGCCGGAGCTGCTGTCCTCTGCTGTCCTTGTCGCCCAGGTGGATATCATTGTAGCCGATATCGTAGACCGGGGTCAGCGATTTCTCTCCCCGGGCCTTTGTGATCTCCCCGTGGAGATGGATGATGTTTGTGGAGCCTGCCCTTTCGTGCAGGTTGTCTATGTTCTGGGTTATGACAGTCACTTCGAAGTCCTTTTCCAGGGATGCTATGATGCGGTGCGCCTCATTGGGCTCTCTGGTACGGATGTCCCGTCTTCGTGCATTGTAGAAATCGAGGACCAGCCCTGGGTTGCGGTACCATCCTTCTATGGATGCCACCTCTTCCACAGGGTACTGTTCCCACATTCCGTCGGAGTCCCGGAACGTGTTGATTCCGCTTTCCTTGCTCACTCCTGCGCCCGAGAGTACTGCCAGTTTCTTCATGATATTCACTCAGTTTGTTTTAAAATAGAATTTCGCGAGCCATAGCCTGAAGATCGGATCTATTATCCTGGGCACGTCCTGAGAGTCGAATACTATGACCTCTTTTTTTGTCAGGGCTTCTTTGAGCCGGTGGACATTGGCCGAGGAATTGAGCCGGTACTGGGATATGACTTCCGAAGAGCTTATTCTGGTTATTCCGTCGAAGACCGCACGCAGCAGGTATATCTGGTACCTGCTGAGGCTTTCCGTGATTTCCTGGAACCGTATGGAATGGGTATACAGCAGCGAACTGACGGCTTCGTTGAGGAGGCTGTCGCTGAGATATCCTTTCGTGAGGTTGAAGCAGCTGTTGGCTATCTGCCATATATACCACGGATGGCCTTCGGTGATGTCGTATATGTATTCTGTCTGCTCCGGCTCCACGACCCTTCCCACACGGAGGAAGGTCTTTATGATATGGTCGGATACGGACTTCTCGTCGATAGGGGAAAGGCCGACTCTTTCGTAGAGGCGGTAGAACATTTTTTTCTCTTCAAAAATGTGCTTCATGGCATTGACACCTGATCCGGATATTATGAACAGCGGTCCGTTTTCCTTCTGCAGTTGTCTTTCCATCAAGTGGATCAGTGTCTCCCAGTTCTCGAGCCGGAGGATATTCTGGAACTCCTCGAGGCTTATTACAGTTCTGCTGTCCATTGAGGAGATGTGTTCCAGCCAGGAACGGAAATCGCTGGCGTCGATGGTGTTGAGGAGACTTGCGTAAATGATCTGGGAACCTGCGGCCCCTGCCAGCTTTTCAGCTGCCATGTTGATAAGGGACCGCTTGCCGGTCCGGGGAGGCTCATAGATGACGGCATGCCTGCCATCTGAGATAGTGGATACGAGGTGGCTGACATCTTTCTTTCTGGAAAGAAAATCATTGCCACTTGCGATGGAGTTGTGGGTAAAAGGGGATTCCATGTTGTCATCTGGTTTTTCGCGGTAGCAAAAATATGAAAAAAAGTAAGTTTTTTGACTTAAATTTGTGAAAAATGGTGAAATGTATTACTTTTGCTCTCCCAAAATACTGATTATAGGCTGTTAAGCTACTGAATAAGAGTTGTTTGCAAGAATAACAACCGCTTACTGCCGCTAACTTTAAAACAAAAAAAGTAAATGTACGCAATTGTAGACATTGCAGGACAGCAAATCAAAGTGGAGAAGGGCAAGAAGGTCTTCGTAAACCGCCTCGAGGGCGAGAAAGGCGCTTCAGTAGATTTCTCCAAGGTGCTTCTGACCGACGACAACGGTGCGGTCAAGGTAGGAACCCCTTATGTTGACGGAGTCAATGTGAAGGCTACTATCGTGGATCATGTAAAGGCTGACAAGGTTCTGGTATTCAAGAAAAGACGCCGCAAAGGCTATCAGAAACTGAATGGTCACCGCCAGTGTTTAACCCAGATTCTCATCGAAGAGATCGCTTAATTGACAAGGAGGACTGATTATGGCTCACAAAAAAGGTGTCGGTAGTTCCAAGAACGGTCGTGAATCACATAGCAAACGACTCGGACTGAAGTTGTTCGGCGGCCAGATGGCCAAGGCCGGCAATATTCTGGTCCGTCAGAGAGGTACAGTCCACTATCCCGGCAAGAATGTGGGGATGGGCAAGGATCATACCCTGTATGCTCTGGTAGACGGAGTGGTTACTTTCCGCAAGACAAGGGAGAACAAATCCTTTGTGTCGGTGTTGCCCCCTGCTGCCGAGTAATCAGGCTGTAAAAGATTTGAAATAAAGTTCCGGAGGATGTCTGTCCCTCGGAACTTTTTGTATATTTGCACCCGTTTTAAATGTAATACAGATGTTGACTCTTAAACTTTTGAGAGAACAGCCGGAATTCGTAATAGAGAGGCTGGCAGTCAAGAACTTTGACGCTACGAAGATAGTAGAACAGATACTTGAGCAGGATGCTCGCCGCAGGGCCTGCCAGACAGAACTTGACGCGTCGCTTGCAGATCAGAAGATAAAGGCAAAGGAGATAGGCAAGCTTATGCAGCAGGGACGTAAGGAGGATGCGGATGCCGCCAAGAAGGAAGTGGCATCCATGAAGGAGCATTCCAAAATACTGGAGGCGAAGATGGCTGAGTGCCAGAAGAAACAGGATGACCTGCTGGTTCTGTTGCCCAATATTCCGGACAAGCTGGTACCGGCCGGCAAGAATGCCGATGACAATGTTGTAGTCCGTATGGGTGGCGACATTCCCGATCTGCCCGAGACGGCGCTTCCTCACTGGGAACTCGCGTCCAAATACGACATTATCGATTTCGATCTGGGCGTGAAGCTTACAGGCGCCGGTTTCCCCGTGTATAAAGGCAAGGGCGCAAGACTCCAGCGTGCGCTGATACAGTATTTCCTGGACTTCAATACCCGTGCCGGCTATCTGGAGATAGAGCCGCCAGTGCTGGTCAACGAGGCTTCAGGTTTTGCCACAGGGCAGCTTCCGGACAAGGAAGGCCAGATGTATTTCGCATCGCAGGACAAGTTCTACCTCGTGCCTACCGCAGAGGTGCCGGTGACCAATATCTACCGTGACACCATTCTCTCCGAGTCCGATTTCCCGATAAAGATGACGGCCTATACCCCCTGCTTCCGTCGTGAGGCAGGTTCCTATGGCAAGGATGTCCGCGGGCTTAACCGTCTGCATCAGTTCGACAAGGTGGAGATCGTGCAGCTCACTCTCCCCGATGTGTCCGAGAAGGCGCTGAACGAGATGGTACTCCATGTCGAGAGGCTGGTAAGCTCCCTTGAACTGCCTTACAGGATCGTTCGTCTTTGCGGAGGGGACATGAGTTTCACTTCGGCCATCACGTATGACTTCGAGGTGTATTCCGCAGCCCAGAAGAGATGGCTGGAAGTCAGCTCCGTATCCAACTTCAAGTCCTATCAGGCAAACCGTCTGAAACTACGTTACAAGGATGAGGAAGGACATATCCAGCTGGCCCATACGCTCAACGGCAGTTCGTTGGCGTTGCCCAGGATCGTGGCTGCACTTTTGGAGAACAACCAGACACCGGACGGCATCCTTATCCCCAAGTCGCTGCATGACTATACCCGCTTCTTCCGTATAGACTGATGTCCGTATGGATGAGCGTCAGAGAATAATTTTAGGAATTGACCCCGGTACCATGATCTTAGGGTACGGGGTCATTCTCGTTGACAGGCGCAAGGTCCATTTCGTGGACATGGGTGTGGTGGACCTGAGGCGGGAGAAGGACCATTTCGCCAAACTCAATACGATTTTCTCGGAAGTCAGTGCCATAATCAGCCGTTACCGTCCGGACGACGTGGCGGTCGAGGCCCCGTTTTACGGAAAGAACCCTCAGGTGATGCTGAAATTGGGCCGGGCGCAGGGTGCTGCCATCTCGGCGGCCATAGCCCACGGGCTTCCGATATTCGAATATGCTCCCCGTAAGGTAAAGATGGCTGTTACGGGGCAGGGCGGGGCATCCAAGGAGCAGGTGGCGCTCATCATGTCGAGGACCCTCAATACCGAGTTCAGGTCAGAGTTTCTGGATGCCACTGATGCACTGGCCATAGCGATGTGTCATTTCTATCAGCTGGTCAACCCTCTTGCGGATACTGACAGTTCGACATCCTGGGAGAAATTCATAAAGACCCATCCTGACAGAATCAAGTGAATTCATTTCCGTCGCGTGCGATTAAACCATGCCGTCCGGGAGTTGTCAAAGTGGCGTGTTCAGTTCTTCCAATCAAGCAATGCGATGATACCCAAACGTACCCTTTTGTTCCTCATCATGGCGCTCCTGTCAGTATCCGGACTGTATGCCCAGCAGCGGGGAGAGTATTCTGTAAAAGTAAAACTTACCGACTCGGTATCCAGAGAGCCGGTTTCCTATGCCACGATATATGTCTCCAGGGACGGATCAGCGGAAAAGGCATTCTATGCCATGACCGACGGAAATGGTGTAGGAGTCATTTCCAACATTCCCGGAGGCAAGTATGTATTCGTTGCCGAACTTATGGGCTATTACCGTCTTTCCTCCAAGATCGAACTTAAGGACAAGGTGACGGACCTCGGGGAAATGCTTATGAACGAAGATATTACCATGCTGGATGAGGTGGTTGTCACGGCAGTGGGCAATCAGGTTGTGGTCAAGAAGGATACGGTAGAGTATACGGCCTCCCTTTTCAAGACTACCGACAATGACATGCTCGAGGACCTTCTCAAGAAGCTTCCGGGGGTAGAGGTGGACAGCGACGGGGGCATAACATATCAGGGTGAGTCCATTACAAAGATCATGATAGACGGGAAGGAGTTCTTTTTGGACGACCCCTCGCTCGCTTCCAAGAATATACCTGCAAAGATCATCAATAAGGTGAAGGTGGTGGACAAGAAGTCAGACCAGGCCGAGTTTACAGGCATCGATGACGGGGAAGAGGAGAAAGTGCTGGACCTGAGTGTCAAACCGGGACTGATGGAGTCATGGTTCGGAAATCTTGCGGCCGGCGGGGGACATGACCTTCAGACGGATGACCATGCTGCCCGCTATCAGGCTTCGGGTATGCTGGGACGCTTTACCGAAAACAGCCAGATAAGTATCATTCTCAACGGCAACAATACCAACAACAGGGGATTCGGTGACATGGGAATGGGCGGAGGCATGCGGGGCCGGGGATTCGGAAGCAACCGGGGTGGTATCATGACTTCCTGGATGGCCGGAGTCAATGCCAATATGAATATAGGCGGTGACCGTGACCGGGAACTTGGCGGCAACTATCTGTATAACGGGTCTACCCGTGATGTGCTGGAACGCAGCAGCAGGACGACCTTCCTCAATGACAGTGTAAGCCAGCACACCTCCAACAATGAAACCAGCCGTATGTTCAGCGACGGGCACCGTGCGGGTATGGAACTCGACTACAAGTTCAATGACAAGACTTCCCTCCTTTTCCGCCCTGGATTCAACTACAGCACCTCCAGATATAGCGAGAGCAGCGAGTATTCCACCGACAATACCAGTACGGGCAAGGTCAATGACGGTGTCAGCGAGGCCACTTCGGACGGTGTCTCGTGGAGGACAAACGGACGTCTGCTGTACCGTCAGAGGATAGGGGAAAAGGCCGGCAGGACATTGTCCCTCAATGTAGACTATTCCATATCCAACAGCGACTATACCGGAATCAACTATTTGGAGACAAATACCTACACTGACGGTTCCCCTTCCGGAACGGAGCTGGTCAACCAGAGATACGAGCAGAGGGAGGACAGCTATTCGGCATCGGCAGACCTTACCTATACCGAGCCCCTCGGCAGGAATTTCTTCCTTCTGGGTTCCTATCGTTTCAACTGGAGCAACAGCCAGACCGAGAAGGATACGAGGGATATCCTCGAGGACGGAACAGTGAGCCAGGAAATAGATTCCGTCTATTCCTCAAGGATGGAGAACACCTTCCTCCGTCACAGGATGCAGGTGAGTTTCATGAAACAGGAGAAAATGTACAATCTCCAGCTTGGAGTCAATGCGCAGCCATCCACTACCATTACACGGGATGACTTCAATCCGGAAAGGAACGTCAGATATACGGTCTGGAATTTTGCACCCTCGGCCAGGTTCGACTACAATTTTTCCGACAACGAGTTCATGAGGATAAACTACAACGGCAGTACATCACAGCCTTCGGTCAACCAGCTGATGCCGGTGCCTGACAATTCCGATCCTCTCTATGTGTCAGTCGGAAACATGAGCCTGAAGCCGGAGTTCTCCAACCGTTTCCGCATACACTACAACTACACGGACATGGAATCTTTCTCCACCTATTCGGTAATGGGAAGCTTCAATTATACCAAGGACGATATTATCAATGCCAGCTGGTACAGCTCGACCGGAACGCAGTACACGGTGCCCGTCAACTCCGACCGTCCTACTCTTGGCGGTAATGTCATGCTGATGACCAACTCGCAGTTCGGCAAGTCGGGATTTTCCCTGATGTCGTTTACACGCGGTTCCGTGACCAGTTCCCTTTCCTATACCGGTGACAACCCGGAAGCGGAGACATTCGACGAGATCCAGGATTACCTTGTGGGAGGACGTACCACTTCGATGTCCGTAAGCGAGAACCTTACTCTTGTATACCGCAATGACTTCATAGAGACCCGCCTCGGGGCCAGTGCATCCTACAGCAATGCATGGTATGAGATAGCGTCGCAGGCCCGTGCCGATACATGGGACAACTCGGTATTCGCGGAGGTAAATGCCACAATGCCGTGGGGCATGGAGTTCCGTACCGATGCCCGGTACAACTACTACATAGGATATGAAGCCGGATACGGAGATCCCGAACTGACCTGGAACGCGGAAATATCCCAGCTCTTTCTCAAGGACAAGATGACTCTTCGCTTCAAAGTGTACGATATACTCAACCAGTCCCGTAACAATTACCGCACGACCACTGACAACTATGTGGAGGATACGTACAACAATACCCTCGGGCAGTATTTCATGATTTCGCTCGTATACCGCTTCGGCAATTTCGACAAGGGAGGGTTCAGGCGAGGACCTGGCGGGCCCCGTCCGCGTCACTGACGGTTTCCGGTAAAATTCCTGAATTTTTCAATAAGTGCTTTCATGTCGTCAGCCAGTTCGCTGCTGACGACTATTTTTTCGTGTGTCCTCGGGTGTATGAAACCTATCGTGCCGGCGTGCAGGGCCTGTCGGGGCAGTATCTCGAAGCAGTTGTCTATGAACTGCCGGTAGCGGGAATAGAGGGTGCCCTTGAGGATGCGGTCTCCGCCGTAGAGGGAGTCGTTGAAAAGAGGATGTCCGATGTGGTTCATGTGGACTCTTATCTGATGGGTGCGGCCTGTCTCAAGAGTGCATTCGACCACCGTAACGTAGCCTAACCGCTCTATGACCTTCCAGTGGGTAACGGCATATTTGCCTGTACCGTCCTCTACAACCTTGAAACGTATGCGGTTGGAAGGGTCCCGGCCTATGTCTCCGATGACTGTGCCGGAGTCCTCTTCCATATCCCCCCATACTATGGCCGTATAGCGTCTTTCTATCGAATGGACAAAAAACTGGCGGGCCAGGTATGCCTGTGCGTCATCGTTCTTGGCTATCAGTAGGGTACCGGAAGTGTCTTTGTCTATCCTGTGTACGAGAATCCCCATACGGTCGTCTTCTGCATCAGGCCCCTGGCTTCGGCCAAGATACCAGGCCAGCCCGTTGAGCAGGGTGCCGGTGTAGTGGCTGCATCCCGGATGTACCACAAGACCTGCCGGCTTGTTCACTACCAGTACATCATCGTCCTCATACCGTATATCCAGGTCCATTTTCTCAGGGAGAATCTCGTATCCGCGACGGCGGTACGGGAGGCATATGCGGATGTCGTCGAGAGGCTTTACACGGTAGTTGGCCTTTACGGGAGTTCCGCCTACGTAGACGTATCCGGCATCAATTGCCTGCTGGATGCGGTTGCGTGAGGCGCCCATGATGTGGGCCGTCAGGAACTTGTCTATTCTCAAAAGTCCCTGGCCGCGGTCTGCAGTGATACGGTAGTGTTCGAAGAGACCGGAATCGTTCTCTTCTTCCGGATTGTCCTCGTCTCCGGCGACGGTGCTGTCATCGGGCAGGTCGGGAAGCGGTATCGGTTTATCGGAGTTCGGCATCGGTGCTGTCTGGTTCTGGTACAGGTATGCGTGTTACGTCCTTTGAAAGATAGAGTGTGACAGGGGAGCCGATCCTTACGCTGACGGAATCGGAGGCAGGGGGATACTGGCCGTATACGTAGGCTTCGAGGCTGTCGGAGTAGTCGGAGACAGTATTGTCAAACTCGCAGTCGTAGATATTCAGGGAATTGTCGTGCAGCAGCTCTGAGGCCATCTGATAGCGGTATCCGATGACATTGGGGACATAGGTTATGCTGTCGGCAGGATTGAGACCGAGAATCAGGTCGATGGATGTGCCGCTGTTGATTCGGGTGCCGGGTGCGATATCCTGTCCCTTGTACTGCTGGCCGAGGACGTTGTTGGTGGCCATATCCTCTTTGTAGATGAGTCTGCCGATGTTCAGGCCGTTGGCCATCAGTTCTGTCCTGGCTTGCCTCAGGGAGAATCCTACTAAGGATGGCATGGTGGACTGTCTTGGAATGACGGAGTTGATTACCAGCAGGATGCGGCGGTTTTTCTTGACCTTGCTGGCAGGCTCAGGGTTCTGACGGGAAATGGCTCCTCTTTCCATGCCTCTGATATACACCGAGTCGGTCACTTCCAGGCGCAGGTCAAGGCTTTCTGCAGCCTTTGCCGCCTCATCGAGTGTCATGCCGTAGAAATCAGGGACTTCGAACTCTTGTCCGTGACGGGTTATCAGCTTGAGAGACAGATTAATGATGAAGTATCCCACAACCAGAATGGCGAGGATCAGGAGTATGTTCTTGGTCAGTGAGACCTTGAAAGGTTTCTGGAATATTTTTTTCATTCTGCAAATGTACAAAGAAGCCGAGAGCAATGCAAAAGAAGTTGCCCGATTTGCTCCGTCTGTGGAAAATCAGGCGGGTTCATGTAAAATTGGTTATAATTTCCGTTAAAAATCTTTTTATGACCTGGCCCCGTTCCATATCTTTGCAACGTCAAAAATAAAGAACAACAGACATGTCGCTGAAACGATTCGGAGTCTCGCTTGAAAGCGGGCTGCTTGATGAACTGGACCGGTATACTGCCGAGAACGGATTTTCCAACCGTTCGCGGGCCCTGCGTTTCCTCATTGAGAAATATGTGACGGAGGAGAAGTGGGCCTGCAATAATATCGTAGCCGGAACAGTGATGATTCTCTGCGACAAGAACGCGGGCGATGTACAGGGCAGGATTCAGGATACGATCCGCATGCATGAGGGACTTGTGCTGTCATCAACAGTGTATTTCGTGAGCGGAACATGTTGCCTTTATGTTGTCGTTCTCAAAGGTGAGGCGGTGAGTCTTACTGCTTTAGCGGACAGGCTCACTTCCATCAACGGAGTCCGGCACGGGAAGCTGCTGATGAGCAGGGTGGATTAGACCACCTGTTTTTTTGGCCTGTCAGTAGTAAGTTTTTGTAAAAACGTAACACGATGCAGTGCGTACGGGAGAGTGCCTCCGGAATAGGTGGAAACGGTGCACTCTCCGCAAAGAAAAACCGGGTGACCGCCCCCGGAATATGTTGTGGCGGTCCCACGATTTCGCAGGGCCATGGAGAGTGTCCCCGGAATCGCTGAAAACCGTACACTCTCCGGATGAACGATCAAGATGAGAAAAGTTTTTCTTTCGGCAGCTTTCCTGTGTGTCGCTGCCTTTTCGGGGGCTGAGGCCCGCAGTTTTGAACAGCCGGCGGATACTGCCGGAGTCCGGACCGATACCCTTTCGCAGGTGGTTGTCACAGGCACCCGCAATAAGACGGATATACGGCATCTACCCCTGACTGTCAGCATTCTGGACCGTCCGACCATAGAGTATTCCTTTACTCCCTCCCTGCTTCCGGTACTTACGGAGCAGGTTCCCGGATTTTTCTCGACCTCCCGTGGCATTATGGGGTATGGAGTTTCCGGAGGAGCGGCCGGCAATATCTCGGTGCGTGGTCTTAGCGGCGGTTCCGGGCAGGTGATGGTGCTTATCGACGGGCATCCGCAGTATATGGGCATGTTCGGGCATCCGATCTCGGACGCCTACCAGTCCCTTATGGCCGAGCAGGTAGAGGTGCTGCGTGGGCCTGCGTCTGTGCTTTACGGTTCCAATGCGATGGGCGGCGTGGTCAACATAGTCACACGCAAGATGGAGGAGGACGGGGTGAGGACAAACATCAATGCCGGATACGGTTCGTGGAACACTGTCCAGACTGAGGCTACCAACCGCATGAAGTTCGGGGGTTTCTCCAGTGTGGTCAGCCTGTCGTACAACCGTACCGACGGCCACCGTGCCGATATGGGCTTCGAGCAGTACGGAGGCTACGCCAAGCTCGGCTACGACTTTACCGAGAACTGGAGGGTGAGGGCCGATGTCAATGTGACCCATTTCAACGCATCCAATCCCGGTACAGTCTCCGAGCCTCTCGTGGATGCCGACCAGAGTGTCACCCGAGGCATGACATCCCTGGCCGTGGAGAACGAGTACGAACGTACCTCAGGTGCCCTGAGCGTGTTCTACAACTGGGGCGACCACCTTATCAACGACGGCTACATGCCTTCGGAAGGTGAGACTCCACTGGACTACCGTTTCAATTCCCACGATGACATGATGGGTATATCCGCATATCAGAGCGTGAGGCTTTTCAGGGGCAACCGCCTGACAGCCGGAGTGGACTGGTACCGTTTCGGCGGTTCGGCATGGAACCGGTATGTGGCCGGGGAGCGCAACGGAGAGCGGGAGGACATCGTGGATATCGCGCAGCATGAAGTGGCCGGTTATGTGGACTTCCGGCAGAACATCGGAACGTGGCTGACCTTCAATGCCGGCCTTCGCGTGGACCACCATTCGCACCTCGGTACGGAGTGGGTGCCTCAGGCCGGGCTGGCCTTTCACCTGCCGTACTCCATTGAACTGAAGGCATCGGCAAGCAAGGGCTTCCGCTATCCGACCATCCGTGAGATGTATATGTTCCCTCCTCAGAACCCCGATCTGCAGCCAGAGCGGCTATGGTCCTACGAACTTGCATTTTCCCAGAAGCTTCTGGACGGAAGAGTGTCGTACGGGGTCAATGTGTTCTATATCGACGGAGACAATACGATACAGACCCTGCCCAATCCTTCCGGAGCCGGGATGCTGAACCAGAATACCGGAGAGATCCACAACGCAGGGGTGGAGGCCCAGGTGGCCTGGCGTATCGCCCGTGACTGGTCGGTGGATGCCAACTACAGTTTCCTGCACATGGAGAATCCGGTGGTGGCCGCTCCAGAGCACAAGCTCTATGTCGGCGGTCTTTTCACCCACGGACGCTGGCATGTATCGACCGGAGTGCAGTACGTAGCCGGGCTGTACACAGCTGTCGGCAGCTCTCCGGTGCAGGAGGATTTTGTCCTCTGGAACATCCGCGCCTCCTTCCGTATCCTCGACTGGATGTCCGTCTGGGTACGCGGCGAGAACCTTCTCAACCAGCACTACGAGATCAATGCCGGCTTCCCCATGCCCGGAGCCAATGTCATCGGCGGCCTGAATTTCGAGTTTTAGGCAGTAAAGCATATACCCTGAAAAGGACCAGGCCCTCCCACCGCTTTGCGGCGGGCCCCTCCCTCTAGTGCCGAGGGCGGCAAGTCCTTTTCAGGGTATATGCTTTACTCCCTGCCCTTCCATGTAGTCATAAGAACTTCATTACGGTACAGCCTCTTTTCAGTTGAGGCTTTGGGCCGGGAGAGGATCTACCAGATCATTACGCGCTCGGCCTCGGGACGGAACATAGGGTCTCCCTCGGAGATGCCGAATGCCTCGAAGAACTGCGGGAAGTTGCGGACAGCCACGTTGACGCGGTTCTCGGCGAGGGAGTGCACGTCGAGTTTGTTGAGGCGGGCCTTTTCCTCATCGGTGGCGTTCTGGGCCCAGAGGTGGGCATAGCCGATGAAGAAGCGCTGGGCGGCTGTGAGACCGTCTATGGGGGCGGGCTCGGTGCCGTTCAGGGAGTTCCGGTAAGCTGTCCAGGCAACGCTGAGTCCGCCCTGGTCGGCGATATTCTCACCGAGGGAGAGGGCTCCGTTTGCATGAATACCGGGGAGAATCTCCACATCGCTGTACTGCTTCTCGAGAACGGCGGTCTTGGCCTTGAAGGCGGCCTCGTCCTCGGGTGCCCACCAGTTGTTCATGTTGCCGTCCTTGTCGAAGAGGCGGCCCTGGTCGTCGAAGCCGTGGGTCATCTCGTGGCCGATGACTACGCCGATGGCTCCGTAGTTGACGGCGTCATCCGCGTCTGCGTTGAAGAACGGGGGCTGGAGAATGGCGGCAGGGAAGCATATCTCGTTGGTGGTGGGGTTGTAGTAGGCGTTGACGGTCTGAGGAGTCATGCCCCACTCGTCGGGATCGGTGGGCTGTCCGAGCTTGCTGAGATTGTCCTTCACGTACCAGGCCTTGGCGGCACGGAGGTTCTCGTAGTAGCTCAGGGCGGGATCGATGGTCAGGGTGCTGTAGTCCTTCCACTTGTCGGGGTAGCCTATCTTCACGGTGAAGGCGGCGAGCTTCTTGCGGGCGTAGGCCTTGGTGGCGTCGGACATCCAGTCGAGGGAGTCGATGTGCTGGCCGAGTGATACCTGGAGCTGGCGTACGAGCTCGAGTACCTTGGCCTTGTACTCCTCGGGGAAGTACTTGTGTACGTACATCTGGCCGACAGCCTCGCCGAGTACGCTGTTGGGCACGCTCATGGCGCGTTTCCAGCGGGGTTTCTGCTCGGTGATACCGCTCATCTGAGTGCTGAAGAAGTCGAACGATGCATCGTAGTAGTCATCCGACAGGCTGCCGGCGGCGGAAGTGAGCAGGCCGGCTGCCAGGTAGTCCTGAAGCTGTCCGAGGGTGGCGGAGGCGAACATTCTGCTGAATCCGTCGAAGAACGAGGGCTGCTGCACGATGATCTTGTCCTGGTCGGGGAGGCCGAGGGTCTTGAAGAAGGATGCGAAGTCGAATCCTTTCCAGCGGCGGCAGATCTGTCCGGTGCTCATCGGGTTGTACTGTTTGGTGTAATCGCGGTTCTCGACGCTGGTCCAGGATACCTCAGCGAGACGGTCCTCTATCTTCACGGCGTTCTCCGCTTTCTGTGCTGCATCTTCGTATCCGCTGAGGGCGAAGAGTCTGGCCAGCATCTCAGTGTAGCCCTTGTGCAGCTCCGCGTTGGCAGGGTCCACGTAGTAGTCGCGGTCGCCCATCCCGAGGCCGCTCTGAGCGAGGTAGAGTACCTGCATCTTGCTGTTCATAAGGTCAGCATCTACTCCGATGCTGAAGAAGCCGCCCTCTCCGTACTTGTTCATCTCAGCCAGCTCTACGGCCAGGGCCTTCTTGTCCTTGGCGGCGTAGATGGCATCGAGATATTTCTGGAGCGGCTGTCCGCCCTCTGCGTTCAGCTTCACTGAGTCGAGTCCCTGCTTGTACAGGTCCACGATTTTCTGGTCCACCGTACCAGCCTCGGGAGTCATCTTGGCCATCTCTGCGAACAGGTCGTTGAGGCGTACCACATTGTTCTCCCGCAGCACGTCGAACGAGCCGAAGCGGGCGTATTCGGGTTTCAGGGGATTTTTCTTGATCCAGCCGCCGTTGGCGTACCGGAAGAAGTCATCACCGGGGGATACTGTCAGGTCCATGTCCGTCATGTCGATGGCGGGGACCTTCTCCACTTTCTGCTGGCAGGATGTCGAGGCCAGCATCATCATGGGAATCATCATAACTGCAAATGTCTTTTTCATCGTTGGTATTTTGTGTTTCGTTTTCCGTTTTTTGTGTTTTGCGGACGTGAAGATACTGAATTTCCGGTCTTCCTGTTCATATACTTTCGCAATTCCGCACAATCAGTGTCAGTAGATTTTCAGTGGGGTATGCATACTGTTACTGTAAAATTACGGATACACAATAGTGAAAGGCCTATTGGTTTCCAGCGGGTCAGACTTTAGGAGTCCAACAAAGCGCGCTTATGGAAATGCCTGATAATCAGATATTCTGGGAAAAGACATCTGCTGGACTTGTGAAGATACAGGGCTGAATGGCCGTTTAGTGGCGAAATCTGTCGGGTCCGGCAAATTGTTAAAACGTATATCTCTGATAATAAACGAGATAAATTTTGGCGATATGTTGGATATTGCAAAATGGCTGCACATGAGACGCAAGTGTCTGAGACGCGATCTCCTCACGATCGTCTGCCATATCGGCACCGAATCCCGGGAACTGCTGCCGTTGTGGAATCCCGCCTGACCGTAAAACCGCCTTGGAACACCGTGAAGACCTGTGAAGGTCGTTAAATGTCAGCCACATGGCGTTGCAGATATATCCAATGATGCTCTTTCACCATGTACAATAACATTTACCGCAACGGCAGCAATTCCCGCGATTCAGTGCCATTGCGGTAAGCGCACCTCATCCCAACTACCTCTATAGCCTCCCCTGCGGACCTTTTGCATCCCGCCCTCTTCCACAACGGCAGCAGTTCCCGGGATTCGGTGCCGTTGTGGACACCGCTCTTCTGCACGCCCTGCATAGAACGTCCACAAGCAGCCTTTCAACTAATCACATCTGTCCGCAATCCACTATCCACGCCTGCATCATGCAGGTATCAGATATCACGCAGGTGAACCGTTTTCCTACTCCTTCGGAAGGAGTCGGAGTTTAAGGTCGTTCAATAGTACAGGCTGCGGGACTTTGGCTCCCGAAAAGGGAGGGGAACCGCCGAAGGTGGGGAGGATCCCGCAGCCTGTACTATTGAACGGCAAAACTGTAGCAAGTGCGGAAGTTGGCATTGCAGTGTTCTGGGAAATCTTAGGTGCCGACGAAAGCGACGTTTCATCGGCACCTTCCGGTAATCAATGACATGGGCTGTGAACCGGTCTGTCGTAGTTCCGCAAATTATAGGCGTTCTACAAGAACGCAGACAGGCCGGTAGATTTTCTACCGGCCTGTCTATGCTGTAAGCTGACGTGAGTCTCTGTTAGTACAGATCCTCGGAAGAAACGGTCAGTTTCTTGCGGCCGTGGCGACGGCGTGCTGCGAGTACGCGGCGTCCGTTGGGGGTGGACATGCGCTCGCGGAAGCCGTGTTTGTTACGGCGCTTGCGCTGTGACGGTTGGAAAGTACGTTTCATATTCTAAAATCTATTATTTGTCAGTAAAATGGAGCGCAAAGTTAGTGCTTTTGCGGGAAAATGCAAATAATCTTTTTACTTTCGAAAAATTCTTCGCTGAAATATTCTGAAATGCATGCGGTGGAGACAGCTGAGGGGGGTATCCGGCACTCCCGTACGCATGCGGCAATCTCTTCGTTGAGGTCTCCTCCCTTGAGGTACAGGATACCCTTGGAATACAGATGCCGCACAAGGGGAACAAACCGGCGCAGCTCTGTTACGGCCCGGGACACCACCCAGTCGCAGCGGTATTCGTCCCCAAGGTCCTCGGTTCTGCTCCAGACCGGCTTCACATTGGTCAGTTCCAGTGCGTTGGATATTTCAGTCACTACCCGTATCTTTTTGGCAATGGAGTCGCAAAGGGTGAAGCGGCATTCGGGCATGGCTATGGCCATCGGAATCCCAGGGAAGCCTCCTCCGCAGCCGGCATCCAGAAAATGTACGGCGGGACTGTCAGTGGGGACGGCGGCATTGCCAGTGTGAATAAGCCCTTTATCCCTGATGTACCGTACCAGCGCCAGCGAGTGCAGGACGTGGTGCAGGTACAGCGAGTCCATGTCCTTGCGCGATATTACGTTGATCCTGGCATTCCACCCGGCATACAGCGGACCGAGGGCGGCTATCTGTTCCCGCTGGCGTGCGTCCAGCTCTGGAAAGTATTTGAATACAATTTCTTCGTTCATGCCGCAAAATTACAAAAATATACTGAGGTGGTTCGGAGAGTTACTGGCTCATCATCTTCTCGAGCAGGATTTTGGCCCGGCGGATGCGGGTGCGGACTGTGTTGAGGGGCAGTCCTGTCTCATCGGATATGTCCTGATAGGAAAAATCGTGCAGGAGACGAAGCTCGGCTATCTGCCGGTAGCGGTCGGGCAAGGATGCTATGGAGCGTATGAACAGGTCGTAGGACTGCTCGTCAATCATGTGGTCTTCCGGGGATCTTTCTGATTCATGATTCTCTACAGCCGGTTCATCGGTCTCTGCCAGTTTGACTGTAGAAAAGGTGTTCCTCCGCCGGATATGGTCGATCGAGGTGTTGCGGGCGATGGAAAAAAGCCAGGTCTTGAAAAGGTACTCGGGATTGAAGCTGCCGATGCGCTGGTAGGCCTTGCGCAGACTTTCCTGGCAGATGTCCTCTGCATCGGTGGGATTGATGCAGATGCTCTGAATATACAGCCGCAGCATGCCGGTATAGCGTGCGGCCAGGGAGGAGAATGCGTTTACGTCTCCGGACATGGCTTTCAGGGCCAGTTCATTGTCACCGGGGACCTGGTCTGCCGCCGGTGCTGCTTTAGGGTTTCGCTTGTCTTCTTCCATAGTCGTGGTGTTTAATGCGCCTCAAGCCAGTTGGCTCCGCTTCCGCATTCTACGGTCAGCGGTACGGGTAAATCTACAACACTTTCCATCTGTCTGCGTACCAGGTCCATGACGGCAGAGGCTTCTTCGGCAGGGGCATCGAAGACCAGCTCATCGTGTACCTGAAGTATCATCTGCGTCCGGTATCCGCCTTCCTTCAGTGCGGCTGCCACACGATTCATTGCTATCTTGATGATATCTGCAGCACTGCCCTGGATAGGGGCGTTGATGGCATTGCGTTCGGCGAAACCGCGTACGGTGGCGTTCCTGGAGTTTATGTCCTTGATGTACCTGCGTCGTCCGAAGATGGTGGAAACGTAGCCTTTCTCCCGGGCTTCCTCTTTGGTCCTTTCCATATATTCCGCTATGGCCGGATAGTGGCGGAAGTATTCTCCGATCAGTTCCGATGCCTCTTTGCGCGGAATGTCCAGCCGCTGCGAGAGTCCGAATGCCGAGATGCCGTATATGATGCCGAAGTTGGCTGTCTTGGCCCGTCGGCGCTGTTCGGAAGTGACGTCTTCTTCGCTGACTTTGAATATTTTGGCAGCAGTGGCCGTGTGAATGTCCCTGCCGTTGCGGAATGCGTCGATCATGTCGGCGTCCCCGCTGACGGCAGCCATCAGGCGCAGTTCTATCTGGGAGTAATCGGCGGAGATTATGACCCGTTCCGGCCCGGAGGGAATGAATGCCTTGCGTATCTCACGCCCCATCTCGGTGCGTATGGGGATGTTCTGCAGGTTGGGGTGGGTGGAACTGAGCCTTCCGGTCGCGGTAAGAGCCTGGTTGAAGGTCGTGTGGACCCTGCCGTCCCGAGGGTCTATGAGTGACGGGAACGGTTCGATGTAGGTCGAGATGATTTTCTTTACGGCCCTGAACCGGAGTATGTCCCCTATCACCGGATGGCGGTCGTACAGGGCGGTAAGGGTCTCTTCATCGGTGGAATAGTTGCCTTTCCTGTTCTTGCGGGCTTTCGGGTCCAGCTTCATCTTGTCGAAAAGCACGGCTCCGAGCTGGACCGGTGAGGATACGTTCAGTCCCGGCTCTCCGGTCTCTTCACGGATACGGGTCTCGATGGCGGCGAGCTCCTTGCCCAGTTCCTGACCGTAGGAGGCCAGCATATCCGTATCAATCCGTACTCCGCAATACTCCATGTCGGCCAGCACGCGGATCAGCGGCATCTCTATCTCTTTGTATATCTTTTCAATCGAAGGGTCTTTCGCAAATTCGTCCAGCAGGAGGGAATGCAGCGGAAGCATCAGCGAGGCATCCACGGCGTCGCTGTAGTCCATTGCGGCTTCATCTTCCGGCCCGGCAGCCGTCGGCCCGGAGAACAGGTCCGGCTCGGGTAAGCCGGTGTTATCCTCCGCAGCCTGCGAGTGACAGGCGGTCAGGTCCAGTCCCAGATAGGACTGGACGAGTGTGTCCAGACGGTGTGAAGTCTCAGGGTTTACGAGATAGTGCATCAGCTCCAGATCTGCAAGGGACCCTTTCAGGTCAATACCGTCCCGCCTGAGTTCCTGAATGTAGCGCTTGAGGCCGTAACCCGCCTTGAGAATTTTCTCCGACTCCAGGATGCTGCGGACGGAGGATGGGTCCGATGTGCTGAATACCAGTGCGGGAGTGTCTTTGTCCCTGCCTTTTACCGACAGGAAGATGCGCTGCCTTGAGATGCCGCTGCCGGTTGCGGCTCCTGCCGTATTGTGTCTCAGTACGATACCTGTCTCTCCTGCAGCCTGCACCGCTGCTGTGAATATCCCGATGTCGGAAACCATGTCAATATGGTACTGCGGCTGCTCCTTCTGTGCCGCCTCCTTTTCCATGGAGCCGGTGACTGCCGGCAGCAGAGGAAGGAGGGAAGGGCATTCGTACTTGTTGAACAGTGCCGCTGCGGCTGTACCGTCCGGAAGGTTGAGCCGAAGGTCCTCCTCCGTACAGGAGGAAAGGTCCACATCGGTCTTGATTGTTACGAGGAACCGGCTCATGCCCAGATGTTCCGAGGCTTCTTTCATGGCTGCGGCCTGCTTGGGCGGCAGTTCGTCCAGATGCTGCAGGATACCGTCTACCGAACCGTATTTTCCTACTAATTTCCTGGCACCGACTTCGCCTATGCCCCTGACTCCCGGGACGTTGTCAGCTGTATCCCCCCAGATGGCGAGGATGTCGACGACTTGCTGCGGGTCGCTGATACCGAACCTTGCACAGAGCTGCTCCCTGTCCACGACTTCGTCTTCCGCCCCGTTCTTGCCCGGCTTTACCTGAAAGACGTGGTCGGATATGAGCTGGCCCAGATCCTTGTCGGGGGAGACCATAAAGACGTCGCAGTCCTTCGACCCCCAGCGTCTGGCCATGCTGCCTATCACGTCATCCGCCTCGTAGCCCGGCACCATCAGCACAGGGATGCCGAGGGACTTCACTATCTCGGTCAGAGGCTCTAATGATTCCTTGATCACCTCAGGGGCCGCACTCCTTGTGGCCTTGTATTCGGGGTATGCCTCGTGCCGGAATGTCTTGCATGGCGGATCAAAGGCCACGGCCAGGTGGGTAGGCCGTTCCCGGGCTATCAGGTCGAGCAGATAGCGGGAAAAACCGAAGATGACCGATGTGTCCACTCCTTTGGAATTGACCATCGGCCTGCGGATGAATGCGTAGTACATCCTGAACATCAGGGCGTGACCGTCTATGAGGAAGAGTCTGTTCATGTGTCGGCGGCATTATTCGTTGTCGGACTCGAACCACTCTACGTATGATGTGGCAGTCTCGTGCAGTCGCAGAGAATGGAGGTGGACACCTGCGGGAAGGTGGTTGCGGATGATGTCCGCAAAGTGCAGGACAAGGTTCTCGCAGGTGGGTTGGAAGGGAACAGTGATGACGCGCTGGTAGGCCTTCGCTATCTCATCTGCTATCGGCGCTGATTCGCGCAGGATGAGTGAGTGGTCGTAAATTTCTATGATATGGTCGTTTACAATACGTTTCAAATCCGTGAAATCGATGAGCATACCGTATTTCGGGGTACCGTCGGGATTGGATGGGGTACCTTTGACCGTTACGTATAATATATAGGAGTGCCCGTGGATGTGCCTGCATTTTCCATCGTACCCGGTGAGGGCATGGGCTCCCTCGAAGCGGAATTCCTTGGTAAGTCTCAGTGTCGGCATAGTGTCACTAAAGTAAAAGATAAACTCTCAAAGTTAATAATAATTTTGAAATTGCAGCAGTTCTTAAAAATTTGAAGTCTTGCTTTGATTTTAATAACAATTTTCTTAAATTTGTCGGTACGAAAATTTTAGAATTTAACAATAAAAACACTGACTATGGCACTTGATATTATCAATTACCTTTCCGACAATGCCAAGAGCATGAGAAGGTCTGCCATCCGCGACCTTCTGAATGTGGCCAACAGGCCCGAGATTATATCATTCGGCGGCGGTTTCCCCAATGCCGTAACCTTCCCCGTGGACGACCTCAAGGAGATCATGACGGAGCTTATGAACGAAAAGCCGGCGCAGATTCTCCAGTATGGCTCGACCGAGGGCAGCGTTGCACTGAGAAAGCAGATAGCCAAGAAGTATGAGAAGGAAGGTGTGAAGGTGGATATCGACAATATCCTCATCACAACGGCTTCCCAGCAGGCACTTGACCTGCTTTCGAGGATATTCATCAACCCCGGAGACACTGTCCTGTGCGGTCTTCCGTCCTATCTTGGAGCTCTCCAGGCTATCTGGTCCTATCAGGGCCGTCCCGTGGGTATCCGCAACGATGAGGAGGCTGATGCTGTAGTTTCGGCTCTTTGCGCTGTAGGTCAGAGACCCAAGTTTATCTATGCCATCCCCGACTTCCAGAATCCTACAGGAGTGACCATGGATGTCAAGAGGCGTCAGGAGATTATCGACGTGGCCCGCAAGCACGACCTGATTATCGTGGAGGACAGCCCCTATAAGGAACTCCGTTATGAGGGTGAGTCCTATCCGACCATGTATTCCATGGCTCCCGAGAGGGTGGTTCTGCTCGGTACATTCTCGAAGACCTTCGTACCCGGATTCCGTCTGGGATGGGTACTTGCACCGAAGGAGATTATCGACCGTCTTATCGTAGCAAAGCAGTCTGCGGATCTCTGCACCCCTATCTTCAACCAGGAAGTGGCAGCAAGATACATGGAAAAAGGCTATTACGAGAAGAACCTGAAGAACACCATCGATCTCTACCGTCACAAGAGGGATCTGATGCACCAGTATCTCACGGAGTACATGCCCGAGGGAGTTACCTGGACACGTCCCGACGGAGGTCTGTTCCTGCTGCTGACGATGCCGGAGGGTCTCGATGCCCGCGACCTGTTCGATATAGCCATCAAGGAGAACGTGGCTTTCGTTATCGGAGAGGTGTTCTTCTGCGACGGAAAGGGTCAGAATACACTGCGTCTTAACTTCTCCTACGTATCCGACGAGGATATGCTCGAGGGTGTGAAGAGGCTGGCCAATGCTATCAGGAAACTGATGGAAAGCAAGAAGTAACCATCCTGTTTCCCTGAAAGGTTAAGGGGGTGTGGCAAATCCTGTTTTGCCGCACCCCCTTTAATTTGCGTTACAGCGGAGATTGCTCCCGGCCTGATGCTCATCCGCCCTTCAGGATACGTTCCGCTTTTGCCAGGTCTTCAGGTGTGTCGATGGATACACGCATTCCGGAGGTCTCTACTACCTTTATGCGTCTGCCGTGCTCAAGGAAACGCAGGCACTCTATCTTCTCGGAGGCCTCGAGTTCGCCCATGGGCCAGTGGGAGAACATTTCCAGAGCCTGGCGCCTGAAGGCGTATATGCCTATGTGCCGCCACCACCTTGCACCGCTTCGGGGATCCCGAGGGTAGGGTATGGGGCTGCGGGAGAAGTAGAGTGCGGAGCCTGAGATATCAGTGATGACTTTTACATTGTTGGGATTGGAGATGTCTTCATGCGAGTCCATCTGCTCTTTGAGGGTGCAGAGGTCTATGCTGTCTCCGTCTTCCATGTAGAAAGGCCTGAGTACCTGTTCTATGACTTCCTTTCGGGTGAACGGTTCGTCTCCCTGGATATTGACCACGATGTCGCAGTCCAGACCTTCCACGGCTTCTGCTATGCGGTCGCTGCCGGTCTCGTGCTCCCGGCGGCTCATGATACAGGGTATGCCGGCGGCGGTGACGGCTTCCCTTATCCTGCTGTCGTCCGTGACGGCATATACTTCGTCAAACAGTCCCATCCCTGCCGCAGCCTCACAGGTGCGGACGATTACCGGCTTTCCGCCCAGGGATGCCAGCATTTTGCCCGGGAAGCGGGAGGAGGCGTACCGGGCGGGAATCATAGCGATGATCTTGAATTGCCTTTTCATGCTTCAAAAATAGCAGAAAATACGGAAGGACGGTTTAAAATCCGTATATTTGTAGTTTAGAAAATAGGTATATGCTGGCAACACTTATTATATTGGGGCTTTCGGTCGTGTTTTTCGTCTGGGGAAGGATCCGATCGGACATAGTGGCTTTGTGTGCCCTCATCGCTCTTCTTGTATTTCAGATACTTACTCCTGCAGAGGCCCTGTCGGGATTCTCCAATTCGGTGGTGATCATGATGGCCGGACTGTTCATCGTGGGTGGTGCCATCTTCCAGACCGGTCTGGCCAAGATGATAAGCTCCAGGATTCTGAAATTGGCGGGGAAGAGCGAGACGCGGCTTTTCCTGCTGGTAATGATAGTGACTTCGGCCATTGGGGCATTCGTGAGCAATACCGGTACTGTAGCCCTGATGCTGCCGATAGTAGTGAGCCTTGCCGCAGGTGCCGGAGTCAATTCCGGACGTTTGCTGATGCCCCTTGCCTTCGCCAGCAGCATGGGCGGCATGATGACATTGATCGGAACTCCGCCCAACCTTATCATCTCGGATACTCTTGTCGGGGCAGGGTATGAGCCGTTGGGTTTCTTTTCCTTCCTGCCTGTCGGACTTGTGTGTGTGGTAGTGGGAGTGCTGGTGCTGATGCCTCTGACGAAGATTTTCCTTTCGGACAGAGGTAAAAAGGATGACAAGGCTGTCTCGGGCAAGTCCCTGAACCAGCTGGTCAAGGAGTACAGTCTGGCGGAGAATCTCTTCCGTCTCAAGGCTACGGCCCTGTCACAGGTGGAGGGCAAGACCGTGGTGGACCTGGACCTGCGTAACCGGTACGGCCTCAATCTGATGGAGGTGCGTCGCGGGGAAGGCTCCCAGCACCGTTTCCTGAAGACGGTGACTCAGAAGCTGGCATCTTCCGATACTGTCTTCCAGTACGGGGATGTGCTCTATGTGTCGGGCGGGGTGGAGGATGTCACACGTTTTGCCGCGGACTATGTCCTGGAGATTATGGATGACCATTCGGCCGAAACCGCTCCCGGTTCGGGCAGTGCGGGTACGATGGATTTCTATGATATCGGCATAGCGGAAATAGTGCTGATGCCTACTTCCAACATAGTAGGACGGACTGTCAAGGATGCCGGTTTCAGGGATAAGTTCAATGTCAATGTGCTGGGTATCCGCCGGAAGAAGGAATATATCCTGCATGACCTTGGAAAAGAGAAGCTGCATGGAGGGGATGTGCTTTTAGTGCAGGGCGCATGGCAGGACATAGGCCGTCTGAGCCGGGAGGATGCGGACTGGGTGGTGCTCGGGCAGCCGATGGAGCAGGCCGCGAAGGTTACTCTGGACTACAAGGCTCCGGTGGCAGCTCTGATAATGCTGCTGATGATAGCGATGATGGTCTTCGATTTTATCAAGGTGGAGCCGGTGACGGCAGTGCTGATAGCAGCCGTACTGATGATACTTACCGGCTGTTTCCGTAGTGTGGAGGCGGCTTACAAGACTATCAACTGGGAGACGGTGGTGCTCTTCGCCGGCATGATGCCCATGTCCCTGGCATTGGAGAAGACAGGAGTCTCGGCGATGATCTCCGGTGCCCTCGTCGGCGGGCTGGGATCCAATCCCTATGTCCTGATGGCCGGAATATATTTTACTACCTCCCTGATGACCATGTTCATAAGCAATACGGTGACCGCCGTGCTCATGGCTCCGATAGCCCTTACCTGTGCGATGCAGGTGGGTATCAGCCCGGTTCCCCTGCTTTTCGGAGTGACCGTAGCTGCCAGCATGTGCTTCGCCTCGCCGTTCTCGACCCCGCCCAACGCTCTGGTGATGCCCGCGGGCCAGTACACGTTCATGGACTATATCAAGGTAGGACTGCCCCTTCAGATTATCATGGGTGTGGTCATGGTGTTTGTCCTGCCGCTGTTTTTTCCCTTTTAACAAAAAAATGCTATCTTTGCGGCCCATTAGGATTGCGGGCGTGTTGTAATTGGTAGCCAAGCCAGACTTAGGATCTGGTGCCGCAAGGCGTGGGGGTTCGAGTCCCCCTGCCCGCACCACAAGGTGGCAGCGTATCTCTCCAGCTGTCGGTTTTTCATCTTCGCCACTGTCGGCCGTATGAGATTGTTTTTACGGCTCAATGACTCCCTGCATTTTCTTCCTGTATTCTCTCAAGCATGTCCGGTGCCCTGGCAAGTTCACCTGCAATGCAACTTTCGTATTTGCTACATTTTTTGCCGTTGAATAGTACAGGCTGCGGGACTTTGGCTCCCGCAGCCTGTACTATTCAACGACCTCCACAGGTGAACCGAAAATGGCCATATTGGTGCACCTGCGCATGGTGTGGGGAAGGGTGGGGTGTAGGGTTTTGTACTGAGAGGTGGTGATGCTCGTTGCGGCTTCGGGGATTTGTTGTATCTTTATCCGGTATTATCCGGTTATGGTAGAAGGCAAAGGACATAGGCGTGGGGCGCAGGCAGCCGTCCGAAATCTCGGTGGCCATCCGAAATTGTCCGATATGGTGCGGCACTGATTACCAAAACAGGTATTTGGTGAAATGAGTAAATAGATGATAATGAATAGTATACTGAAGTCTCTCATAGTGTGGCTGTGCTTCATCCCTGTGGCAATCCTGAACGGGGGATTGCGGGAATATGTGTTGGTCAGGGCAATCGGTGAAAAGTGGGCATTGCCTGTCAGCGGGATTGTGCTGAGTGCGTGCATTTTCCTGATTACCTGGTTGCTGCTGCCACGGATAGTGAAGGAGCGCACTTCCCGGGATTGCTGGCTGACCGGGATATGCTGGGCTGTTCTGACAGTGATTTTCGAGTTGGTTGCAGGACTGGCCGGCGGTCTTGGGGTTAGGGACCTGCTCGCGGCGTACAATCCGTTGACCGGTAATCTGTGGATGCTTGTCCTGGCTACGACACTGTTGTCGCCTGTTGTTGCGAGAAGGGGGAGATAATAACGTCCGTAGCAACCGGCTGATCGTAATCGCAATCGTAACAAAAATCACCTCGCACTCCTTCGGAAGTAGTCGCTTTACCCCGCATTTTCCATACTCCTTCCGAAGGGGTAGGTGGTGGAAACCGGTAAAAAATACGCAGGCGGGTACTTTCTGTACCTGCGCCTGCGTAGATGCGTATATCTTGCGGAGTGTCTACCAGCGGTCCTTGTCGGCGTCGATCTGCTTGAGGAGCTCGCGGACGGCTACTTCTATCTGTTCGTCGCGGCCGTTTACTACTTCCTCGGCCTTATTGCGGACGAGGTAGTCGGGTTCCAGCTGCGAGTTTTCAAGGTATGTGCCTTCCTTGGTTCTGTAGCCCACAACGGGGATTCCGAATACCAGTGCGGGATCCTGCATGGTTTCCCAGTTGACGGATGTCATGGTTCCGGGAACGGGCATGCCGACGATGGATCCGAGGCCCTGATGCTGGTATACCCATGGAGTGCCGTGGGCGTTGGAGTAGCAGGCCTCGCAAACTACCATTATGGAGTGCTTGTTGTAGCGGCGCGAAGGCATGTCGCATACTATTGTGCCCTGGATGACCTGCTCGAGGTATTTCTCACCGCTGAAGAGGATTTCCACGTCTTCGTGGAGGCGGCCGCCTCCGTTGTAGCGGATGTCGATGACGATACCGTCGCGGAGATTGTATTTGCCCAGGACATCGGCATAGACATCACGGTAGCTTCCATCGGCCATGGAACGGATATGCACGTAGCCGAGACGTCCGCCGGAGAGGCTGTCTACAAGGGCTGCACGGCTCTTGATCCATCTCTGGTAGAGCAGTTCGTTCTGCAGGCCGTTGGATATGGGTCTGGCTGTTTCTTCCCAGCGGTCACCTGTGGCGGGATCGTAGAAGGAGAAGAGGGTGTACTCGCCCTGTTTGCCGTTGATCAGGGGGAACCAGTCCTCACCGGCCTTGATGCTCTCTCCGTCAATCTTCTCGAGGATTGTTCCGGCGTGCACTTTTGAGTTGAGGATGTCGAACGGGCCGTTCTCCAGGACTTCGTCGATTCTGAGTCCGTCACCGTCGTAGTGCATGTCGAAGAGCAGGCCCAGTGCGGGAGTCACCTTGTCGGCAGGGATTCCGCCGTAGCGTCCTCCGGTGTGGGAGACGTTGAGCTCTCCGAGTATCTCGGAAATCATCTCGGTGAAGTCGTAGTTATTGTTGATGTGTGCCAGGAAGGGCTCGTATTCTTTCTGCAGCTGGGGAAGGTCGACTCCGTGATAGGTGTCGGTATAGAACTTGCGTTCTTCCTGCTTGAACACGTGGTCGAACATGTAGGCCCTTTCAGCGGCGCGGTCCAGTTCCATCTCCATGTTGAAGTCGATGGGTTTCACCTGCTTGTTGCTCATGGTCATTACCTGAGGACGGCGTCCGAGGATATAGAGTGTCTTCTCGTCCTTGCCCCAGGCCAGTGAGCCGGCGGATATGCCTTTCTTCAGCAGGGATATGCTGCCGCTGCGGGGTTCCAGCTCCCAGAGGTCGTATCCTTTTTCGAATGCGCTCAGGAAGTAGAGGGTCTCGCCGTCAGAAGTCATGGCAGCAGCTCCGAGCCTGGAGGACATGGGGGTCAGGCGTACGACGCGGTCTTCCAGTCCGTCCAGTTCAACGAGGATGTCCTTGGAGGCTGTCTCGTCTTTGTCGGCAGGGCTTTCCTGTTTGTCCTTCCTGCCTTTGGAACTCTTTGCGGCTGCGGCTTCCTCAGCTTCTTTTGCGGATTTTTCAGCAGCTTCCTTTTTCTCCTTGTACAGGGCGTACTCCTCTTCGCTCATGTTGAACTCTTCCCATGCCTGGCGGTTCATGAAGGCGATATACACGTCGTTCTGGCTGCCCCAGGAAGCGTGTGAGCGCATGCCGAGACGGTCGGATACGAAGATGACTGCATTGCCGTCCATCACCCACTGGGGAGATCCGTCGATATAGCCGCTGTTGGTGATGTTGTGGATTTTCATGTCACCGGAGGCGGATACGATGCCTATGTCATCGTAGGGATAGTGCCGGTTGGTAGTGAAGGTGAGGGTGAACCATTTGCCGTCAGGCGACCAGTCGTACTCGAATTCCCCGTAGTTCTGGGTGCCGTCCGTAATCTGACGCACTTTGCCCGATTCGAGGTTGAGTACCTTGAGGATGTGACGGTCCTCGATGAATGCCAGTTCCTTGCCGTCCGGTGAGAATGAGGGCCAGCTGCGCTCGGCATTGCCTTCCTTCAGAAGCGGCTCCTCGTTGATGAGGGTGGCGTATGCGAAATGCATGTCGTCTTCCCTGGCCAGGGTCGCCTTGTAGAGGTTCCATCGTCCTGTGCGCTCGGAGGCATAGACTATGGTCTTGCCGTCGGGGGATACTGTGAGTCCCTCTTCGGCGGCTGCGGTGCGGGTGATCTGTTTGGTGGAGCCGTACTCTCCGGTGGTGGCGAAGACTTCGCCGCGGCTGATGAGGGCAATCTCCTCTCCGTCATCGGATATCGCTATCTCGTCCACACTGGCAAGGCGCAGGTCGGAGGTGCGGTTGATGTTGTCATTGAGGATGCTGATGTTTACCTTGGCGGGCTCAGAGCCGGGCGTGAGGGTGTAGATCTCCCCATGGTAGCCGAAGCAGAGGGTACCGTTGTCGGCGCGGCTGAGGAAACGTACGGGGTGCTTGGTGAAATGGGTGAGGGCGGTGGCGTTCTCGGCGTCGTCCACTGCTGCGGAGTAGACGTTGAAGGAGCCTCCGTCACGCTCGCTGAGGAAGACCATCTGGCCGGGAGCGGTGAAGATAGGGTCGCGGTCCTCGCCGGGGTTGACGGTTATCTGGGTGTGGGTGCCGTCAGCGGCGTTGTAGTAGAATATGTTGCGGGCTACGGACGAGGTGTGGTGCTTGCGCCAGATGTTCTCGCTGCCTGTGCGGTCGTAGTAGAGGAATGACTTTCCGTCGGTGTCGAAGCTGACAGAGCAGATAGGATTGGCGGCTATCTGTTCCGGGCGGCCTCCGGTAACGGGAACACGGTATAGCTCGGTGAGCCATGAGCCGGACCACAGGGCGCTTGATGCGGGGTCCTGAATGGCGGCGGAGAAGTATATGTACTTGCCGTCGGGGGAGAATGCCAGAGGAGCCTCTGTGCCGGAGTGTGTGGTGAGCCTTACGGCCTTACCTCCTTCTATGCCCACTGTGAAAATGTCCATTCCGCCGAAACGGTCGGATGCGAAGGCTACGGTCCTGCTGTCGGGGGACCATACAGGCTGGTATTCATAATCTTCTGTGAACGTCAGGCGGACAGCCTCACCTCCGGCAGCGGGAACATAGTAGATGTCGCCCTGGTAGGAGAATGCTATCTTCGTGCCGTCAGGGGAGATATTGGGATATCTCATCCACAGGGGAGTATCCGTGCTGCCCGTCTTGGCGGCATGCAGCTCGGACACTGCGGACTGCGCCGTGAGTGTCAGCGCGGCCGTGAGCATCATGTAGAATATTTTCTTCATACGCGGTTAATGTTTGTTGGGTGTTGGAATTATTGGTTGAACGGTAATTTCCGGAATGTTATTGTGGCCCATTTCTCGAGGCTGTCGGAGCCTGTGCGCTCCAGCCCCTGACGTTCGGCCTCGGCCTCTATCATTGCGCAGTCTTCCTCATAGAACCCACTGGTTATCAGCAGGCCTCCCGGCTTCATGCCGCGGGCGTAGGTGGAAATGTCCTCGAGGATGATGTTGCGGTTGATGTTGGCCAGGATCAGGTCGTATTTGCCTGCCTGGATGAGGGATGCGTCCCCGCAGAGGGTGTGGATGCGGTCGCCGGTGCGGTTGCGGCGGGCATTTTCCCTTGCCGAGCGCACTGCCGTGGGGTCGATGTCGATGGCATGTACGGGGACGGCCGCCTTCATCTTGGCTGCCAGAATGGAGAGGATGCCGGTGCCGCAGCCCATGTCCAGGACCTGCAGCCCGCGGATGTCCTTCTCGTGGGCGAGCATCGACTTGATGATGAGGGTAGTGGTCTGGTGATGTCCGGTACCGAAGGCCATCTTGGGGTCGATGACTATGGTGTACTTGGTGCGCGGCAGGCCCTTGTGGAAGGATGCCTTGACCGTGCAGCGGCCGTCGATGACCACCGGCTCGAAGGAGGACTCCCACAGGGCGTTCCAGTTCTGCTCCGGTATCAGGGCCAAAGAATACCTCACCTTGAAGTCGGTCTGAGGTATGAGGCTCAGGACGGTCTTCAGGTGAGGTTCCTTAAATTGCTCCCTGGGAATATAGGCTTTCAGGTAAGGCTCTTCGGTGAGGTAGCTCTCGAAGCCGAGGTCGGATATCTCGGCGGTCACTATCTCTGCGTAGTCATCCTGAAAGGGAGTGATCTCTATCGATACTTCGATATATTCCATAGGTGTGCCCGGCTGTTTAGTAGCTCTGTGCGATGGCAATGAAGTCATCGGCCTTGAGTGAGGCGCCTCCGATCAGGCCGCCGTCGATGTCCTTCTGGGCGAAGAGCTCACGGGCGTTGGAGGGCTTGCAGCTGCCGCCGTAGAGGATGGATATCTCCTCGGAAAGCTCTCCGAATCGCTCCGCTAAGGTCTTGCGGATGAAGGCGTGAATCTCCTGGGCCTGGTCCGATGTGGCGGTCTTGCCGGTGCCGATGGCCCATACGGGCTCGTAGGCGATGACCACCTGTGCGAGCTGTTCGGGGCTGAGGTTGAAGAGCACTTCGCGGATCTGCGCTCCGACTACCTCGAAATGCCTGCCTGCCTCGCGCTCCTCGAGCTTTTCACCTACGCAGAATATGGGTTTCAGGCCGTTGGCCAGGGCGAGGGCCATCTTGTCGTTGAGGGTGGCTGAGGTCTCGTGGTAGTACTCCCTACGCTCCGAGTGGCCGAGGATCACATACTTGCATCCTGCAGAGGCGAGCATGGCCGCCGATACCTCTCCGGTGTATGCGCCCTTGTCCTTGTCCGCGCAGTTCTGGGCCGAGAGGGCGGCTGCGGTGCCCTTGATGATGCCGTTTACGCGGTCGAGATGGGTGAACGGGGGGGCGAGTATGAGCTGTACGTCCGAAGGGACTTCATTGATTCGGTCTGCGATGTTTTTTGCAAGTGCGGCTCCCTCTTCGATGAGGGTGTTCATTTTCCAGTTGCCGGCTACGATTTTCTGTCTCATATCTTAGCGTCTTAAATTTGTTATAGAATAGGCAAATATAGTTCATTCTTTTGTAAAATTGAGGATTTTATTTACTTTTGCGGACTTTTACAATTTTGAAAAATAATATACAATCGATATGGAAGTAAAAGAATTAGTAAATGACGGACTGACGATAAGACTGTCATTC